>QQTW01001747.1_pt1 | contig 15472 bp, 14 predicted proteins | sample 1904831 | NCBI WGS metagenome assembly QQTW01 (sample SAMN09435610, study PRJNA476489) | Subsurface metagenome, whole genome shotgun sequencing project. | reverse complement strand
GTTCTGCCGCCGATGCCACCGCCCAGTTTGTTGACGCAAGATACCATTAACGTAATTAGTTCTCCTATGACTGCTGCACCCTTCGATACGCAAATAAAAACGATGTTGTCATGGGCTAGCAAACGTGTAAGTAAAGTTGTTTGTGTAGCTAATGTTCATATGATCATGGAAGCTCATTGGCATTCAAATTTGTCCTCCGTTCTCAAAAGTGCAGATATGGTTACTCCTGATGGAATGCCTTTAGTTTGGATGATGAAATTAATGGGAGCACACGACCAAAACCGTGTAGCAGGAATGGATATTATGATGTCTTTGTGTAAATTAGCACCCCAACAAAACGTAAGCATATTCTTCTTGGGTTCTCAGGCATCCACCCTTAAGAAAATGAGAACGAAGTTAGAACAAGAATTTCCTGATCTTCAAATCGCAGGTATGGAGCCATTACCTTTTTGCCCTCTCACACCAGAAGAGGATGACGCTGTCATTCAAAAAATTCATGAAAGTGGAGCTGGACTGGTGCTAGTCTCCTTGGGATGCCCCAAACAAGAATACTGGATGAATCAACACAAGGGTAAAATCCAGGCGGTCATGATTGGATTGGGAGGGGCTTTCCCTGTGCTGGTAGGAATTCACAAATGGGCACCCCTTTGGGTAAGGAGTTTAGGACTAGAGTGGCTTTATCGGCTAATTCAAGAGCCACGTAGACTTTGGAAGCGATATGGAACAACCATCCCGCCTTTTGTTTGGCTAGTCTTCAAACAGTTACTAAGCTCAAAGTTAAAAGTCCAGTTCTCAACCAGCAATCAAGTTCAACAAGCATAGCAATGAGGGGCGATTTTGTGGCAACCTGAGAAACAGATACACAAACATCTGACAGCCTAGCTATAAACTCAGCCGATAGCGTTATGCAGACCCTGCCAAAACAAGCTTTTCCCAAAGCTACTGACCGTCAACCTTACACTGATACCACTATCCACCGTCGCCAAACCCGTTCGGTAAAAGTCGGTAACATCACTATAGGCGGTGGCTACCCCGTAGTAGTGCAGTCGATGATTAACGAAGACACCCTGGACATAGACGGCTCAGTTGCGGCGATTCGTCGCCTGCACGAAGTTGGTTGCGAGATTGTCCGTGTCACCGTACCGAGTATGGCTCACGCCAAAGCCCTGGCGGAAATTAAACAAAAATTGTCTGCGACTTACCAGTTGGTACCGCTAGTTGCCGACGTGCATCACAACGGTATGAAGATTGCTCTGGAAGTTGCCAAGCACGTTGATAAGGTGCGGATTAATCCCGGGTTGTATGTATTTGAAAAACCCAAAGGCGAGCGCACTGAATATACCCCAGCAGAATTTGATGAGATCGGTGAAAAGATCCGTGAAACCTTAGAACCTTTAGTGGTTTCCCTACGTGATCAAGGCAAGGCGATGCGCATTGGCGTCAACCATGGTTCCCTCGCCGAGCGAATGCTTTTTACCTACGGCGACACTCCAGAAGGCATGGTAGAATCCGCCCTGGAATTTATTCGCATCTGTGAATCTTTAAACTTCCATAACATTGTTATCTCCCTCAAGGCATCGCGAGTGCCAGTGATGCTAGCCGCCTATCGCCTAATGGCACAGCGGATGGATGAATTAGGTATGGACTACCCATTGCATCTAGGCGTAACAGAAGCCGGTGATGGAGAGTATGGTCGCATCAAGTCCACCGCTGGAATTGCCACCCTCTTGACTGATGGAATTGGTGATACTATCCGGGTGTCGCTGACAGAAGCGCCGGAAAAAGAAATTCCCGTCTGCTATAGCATTCTGCAAGCACTAGGCTTGCGGAAAACGATGGTGGAATATGTCGCTTGTCCTTCCTGCGGTCGCACCTTATTTAATTTAGAAGAAGTCCTACACAAAGTGCGGGAAGCAACTAAACACCTTACTGGTCTAGATATTGCCGTTATGGGTTGTATTGTCAATGGTCCTGGAGAAATGGCAGATGCTGACTATGGCTATGTCGGCAAGCAGCCTGGTTATATTTCTCTATATCGTGGCAGAGAAGAAATTAAAAAAGTCCCTGAGTCTCAAGGCGTCGAGGAGTTGCTCAATCTCATCAAAGCAGACGGTCGCTGGGTCGAGCCCTGAGTAGAAAGCAGGGAGGGGAGCTGCCCCCCCTGCTTTCTACTCAAAGCTTGTGCTACATTGGGCTTACTTATTTTGCATTTTTCCCTCCGGCTCAACAGTCATTATGGTCATTTCAAAACGCGGACTTGTTTTGGGTGCGACGGCGGCGGTGCTGACAACTGTCGCTGTTACCGGCGCGGGTCTTCACCCGCAAGGGCAGGCTTTCTTTCGTGAAAGCCCAAAGGAATTGGTAGATGAAGTCTGGCAGATTATTGACCGCCAATACGTGGATGGCACCTTTAACCGCGTGGATTGGCAGGCTGTGCGCCAAGATTATCTGAGCCGGTCTTACACCAGTAAAGACCAAGCTTACAAAGCGGTCCGGGAAATGTTGAAGAAACTGGATGACCCTTACACCCGGTTTATGGACCCTGAGGAGTTCAAGAACATGCAAGTGGATACCTCCGGGGAACTGATCGGCATTGGTATCCAGATTGCTCCGGATGAGAAAACAAAGAAGCTGACTGTGATTGCGCCTATTGAGGATACACCCGCTTTTAAGGCTGGCCTTCTCGCCAAGGATATCATCCTCAAAATCGACGGTAAAAACACTGAAGGCATGGATGTCAACGAAGCAGTGTCTCTGATCCGAGGACAGCCAGGGACAGGCGTGAGCCTAACTATTCTGCGGAGTGGTAAGCAAAAGGAGTTCCAGATCAAACGGGCGCGGATTGAGATCCATCCCGTAAAGTACAGCTATCAAAATACTCCAACCGGCAGTGTGGGCTACATTCGCCTCAACCAGTTCAGCGCCAATGCCGCCTCAGAAATGAGAGACGCGCTCAAAGATCTAGAGAAGAAGCAGGTTCAAGGCTATATTCTGGATCTGCGTTCCAACCCGGGCGGTTTGCTCTTCTCCAGTATTGAAATTGCCCAGATGTGGTTAAAAGACGGCACAATCGTCTCAACAGTTGACCGGCAGGGACAAAGAGACGTTGAAAAGGCTAACAACCGTGCCCTAACGGATAAACCGGTGGTAATACTGGTAGATGGTGGCTCAGCTAGTGCCAGCGAAATCCTCTCCGGAGCACTACAGGACAACAAGCGAGCTGTTCTAGTGGGGACAAAGACCTTTGGCAAAGGCTTGGTACAATCAGTGCGGGGACTTGGAGATGGCTCCGGCTTGGCAGTGACGATCGCCCATTATTACACCCCCAGTGGTCGCGATATTAACCACGCGGGGATTGCCCCAAATGTAGTGCTAGAACTAACAGATGCCCAAAGACAAGCGTTGCGCCAGCAAGATAAAATTGGCACAACAGCAGACCCTCAATACAACAAAGGACTAGAAGTCTTGAAGCAGGAGATTGCCGCCCAGCGGGGAAATAGGGCAGGGAGAAATTAGGGTGTAGGGGAGCCAGTTGCGTGCGGTGAGACAGCCCTGAAGGAGGGTTTCCTGCAGTAGGGGACTGCGAACCCGAAGGGGGGTTCCCCCACACCCTACCACGCCAGTTCTGCGGACGGCACAGCCCTCCCCAGCCTGGCTCCCCTAGACCCTTCCTTACACTGGTTGACATTTCCCAGCTCGGATCAATCCCACGCGGCGGGCGAAGGCTTCATCTTGAGAAGTAAACGGACCCCACTGTTCCTCAAAAGCTGGTTGGCTTTTCTCTTCTGTTTGGTTGTTGGAAATAATCTCGCAGTGACCAGCGGGGTGCTTGACAATATACCAAATTTCTGGTTTTTCCATTGGGGTTTTACTCAACGATGACTGTTGCCGTTGCTGCTGGTAGCGCGTACTCGCTCAGCAACTTTGTATGGCACTTCCTGGAGATGGTCATAATGCCAGTGGAAGGAGCCAACGCCCAGTGTAAGCGATCGCAGTTCCACGATGAAGTTTTGCATTTCTGATTGAGGTAAGTAAGCAGCAATTTTGTCCCAGCCTTGCCAATCACCTCTGCCCTGATAGCCCAAAATTTGCCCCCTCACCGCCCACAATAGTTTGGTTGAAGTTAAAGCCTTCGCCACGTGGCAGCGGCTTGATTTCTAAATAAACATCAAGCCAGTGATTCCAGTGTCCTGAATAATGGGATATTGGTGCGGTATCAGGGGACGGCTGGAAACCGACTTCAGGGCGTGCAACATATCCATGAAGTTGCTACTAAGTAGGTGGGTGTGATTAAGTTTAAGATAGGAAAGTCCCGTAATTGAACAAAATGCCTGCCCCTGTACGAGTGATTTTGAACGAAGAAGAGGAGCGGACGCTAAGGGAGTTGCGACTGGCGACTACCGTTTCCCAACGAACTCGTGACCGTGCTCACATGGTACGGTTAAACGCTCAAGGGTGGAATGCGCCAGCCCTTGCCGAAATTTTTGAGTGCTGTGAGCATACCGTTCGAGCGACCTTAAAGCGGTGGCAAACGTTGGGGCTGGGAGGGCTATGGGACGCGCCTGGGCGAGGGGACAAACCCAGGTGGCAGCAGGAGGATCTGGAATATTTGGAACAGTGTTTAGAGCAACAGCCTCGGACGTACAACAGTGGGCAGTTAGCCCAGAAGTTGAGCGAACAACGACAAGTTACTCTGAGTGCAGACCGAATTCGACGGTTGTTAAAAAAAAGGGCTTCCGTTGGAAGCGTACCCGCCACAGTCACAAGCATAAGCAAGACCTCGCTGCCAAACGGCTCAAGCAAGCAGATCTCGACACCTTGAAGCAGGCAGCCCAGTCAGGGCATCTTGTGCTGAAGTATCTCGATGAATCAGGGTTTTGTCTGTGGAGTCCTGCCAGTTACAGCTATAGCCGAGTGGGTGAGCACAAACGGATGGAACAGACCCAGCAACGCTTTGGTCGGCGCATTAGCATTTTAGGGATATGGCAAAAGGGGCAACACTTTGACTATGCTTTAGCCCAGGGGGGATTTAAGAGCCAAAGCTATCTCACGCCTGATGGAGGCTCAGGCACAGAAGGCAGCACACACCCTGGCACAGACCGGGCAAATAACGGTGATTGTGCAAGATAATGGACCGATTCATACCAGTCTTGCGGCTCAAGCCCAGTGGCAGAACTGGCAACAGCAGGGTTTGTTCTTGTTTATGCTGCCAAAATACTGCTCGGAGATGAACGACATCGAAACCGAGTGGCATCAACTTAAAACTCATGAAATTGCCGGACAAATGTTTGACAATGAATATGACCTAGCAGTCGCTGTCATGGATGGCATGACATCTCGTAGTCAAACAGGTGGGTATACATTGGAGCGTTTTAAGTTTAATTCCGCCTAGCTACTTAGTTGTTGTGGCAAGTGTTGCGAACAAATTCAAAGAATCCGTGTTCAGTTCTTGTCACCACCATCGGTCGAAGAACTGGAGCATTACTTGGTAGGAATCGTTGGCAGGTGTATTCAGTACATAGCTATTTAACGCGGCGTGTTTCGCCTTTGCCTGGGTGCTGTAACCTGTTGAGGTACCTACCCTGCTTCCGCTTTGCGCTACGGCACCAAAACCGGAACATACATTGGTCATAATCACAGCACACCCCTTACCACCTTGACTTTGGCTAAGCCCGGCAATACCTGTGACAATTAAACTAAGAACAGAGATTTCTTTCCACATGAGTGAACCCTCCTTGCAAGGTTTTAAAGTTTTGCTTGTACTGACTTATTGCTGAATAGAGTGTGTTTTAGTTTGAGAATTATTTTCCGTCTCACTTGTTGACTACGACTCCTTTCTTAATTTATGCATTTTGCGTTGAGTGTTGTATTTTTTGCTGACTCATCTGTGGCAAATGCAGTTACTTAAGAATTGAGATTCGTGAGTTTCAAGGTGATGATGTTGGATTGTTTTCTCTCACATCCAGCACTACGACTCTTTTATCTGGTTTATGCAGCGTCCTCCAGATCTCTAAACTTTTGCGTTATGAAAAAGGTTAAAACTTATGCATGATTAGGCTGTTTGAATTTTTCCAAAATTCAAACACTTTTTGAGCGTCCCTATTACAAGGTCTTTCTAGCCGGAGCATGCATAAATGATCTAAGTCAGTCGTAACTGTTGGTTCTGTCGCAAAAAGTGGTGTGATGGTAGGGTAGGGAAGCTTTGTTATTGATGCTCGGCTCTTCGTGGCGAGTGGATGAAACTTACATCAAGCTCAAAGGATAGTGGAAGTATTTGGATTGTGTGGTAGACTCACAGGGCAATAAGAGCGGATTTCCTGCGCTCGTGCCAAAGGCGATACCACCGCTGAACGGTTTTTTCACCAAGTCTTGCAAGCAACGCAGACTCAATCACCTCGTGTGATGTATGTGAAGAATGCCGCGTATCCAAAAGCCATCGAAACTTTGAAAGTTAATTCCCGCATCCTCGGAGTTTTCTGTTCTCAACGAGTTTTTGTAACACGCCCTTCCTTTGACGTTAGAACCGCAGAATTTCACGAGCGTAATTGTCCGGCAAAGGTTCGATTTCCCAAATCAACGTATCTCCAGGACTCAGACGAACTTCAAGATAAAGTTGCTTAATGGCACTGTTAGCTATGTCTTCATTGTTTTCAAATGGCATCAAATCTTCGGTTAACAACCGCAGCTTAAACCTGTTGCTTCAGCATGCGATGGGTCGCATAGCCTAGCACACGAATCTCTTGATCATCAGGATTGACATAGACTGACACATAGTAATCTCCTGCCCAACTAGGCAAATCTGTCCACTCTTGCGGCACTCGCAACTCGTCAAAATCAGCCGCCGCCGTGGGAATGATCACCAAGCGCTGATGGTCAAATTCGATCGCGCTACCGTTTACCACTTCCCACATGCTAGACAACTCAGCAGAATTTTTCCAAACTCGTGCGTTGGGAGCATGGACTTCTTGAATCCACGGCAAGAGAGCGTCTAAGCAGATCTGATTCAGTAATGCCATCCAGCAAATTCCGTTGGCAGAAAAGGGCGATGGCTGCTGTTGCCAAAATCGCTCAATCGATGCCTCAGAAATAGGTAAATGCAGTTGAAGAATATCAGTAATCATGGATGACGCAGGAGAAAACATGAACTTGCTTCGGTTTAGGAAGAAATGTCTGGATGAGCGTAATGCACTTTCAGCCAATCCTCTAAAATTGTACTTATAGTATGCAATACGTTTGAGTCGAGAGGAGTATGCATCGTTTGACTCCACTTGCCTAAACTATCTAATAGTCCTTGTCGCAGACTCGTGAGCCGTCTCGACACCGTGTACTGTTTAATGTCTAATTGTTTGGCAATGTCTTGCTGAGTCAGCCCCTGTCCGTAATAAAGCTGCAGAAGTCGCTGGGACGGTAGATCTAATTTGACCAGCGATCGCAGCTAAACGCCATTTTGCTGCGCTCTGTGAGCATCTCGGCTCTTTTCTTCTTCTTGAGCAATCACCTTCATAAGCGATGATTCCTGAAAGGTAAACTCAAGGTCGTCCAATAACTCACCGTCTTGACTCAATTTTGACGCATCGGATGAAACGAGCGTTGGGTACAGCAGCGATCGCGCGGCTTTACCGCAATTAATCAGCCATTGCTCCACCAAGGCAGGCGTTGTGGGTGGAGATAGGGGAGCAAGTGTACTGATGCGATCGCGATTGTACTGTTGGGCGATCTCCGCAAATGTCGCTGCATCCGGTTTGCCTAATTTACGAATTTTTCCGTCTGTGGGAGCATGGATGAGCTTGAATAATTCCCAAGTCAGCCGATATGACGCAATCGTTGTTGCATTAAAGCCAAAGTTTTGTAATGATTCGACAAATCGCTTGCAACTAAGTTTGTGCAGCAATGCCCAATCTGTGCAGACATCTACTTCTTGCCGTAAGCGTAGTGTGTCTTTAATGACATTACTAAAGGCTAAGCTGGCATAACTTTTCAAGCCCGAACTGTGTTGCGGATTAAATCCTGTTAAGACTCGAGCGAGCTTTGCGATCGCAATTTGAAAAAAATCTGCCAAGGACGCTCGACTCGATAGATTGAGCGCCAGCTTTTGGGCACTCCAGTAACACACTTCTTGGAGGTAAGCAGCCAGATGTCCAGTGGCGCGAGGATTTTCCTTCGTTTGCCAGAGCTTGTGCCAGTACAGAGCCCAAAAGGTTTCTGCCGTCTCGATTCGCTCAGCTTGATCGAGATTGGCTTGCATACTCCGTCGCAATCGTGCATCGCTGAGCCAGTCACGTGCAGCATCGTTTTCAAATTGTAGGAATGTTGAGAAAAGTTCAAGAATGCTTCGACGGGGACGCATCATGATTAGAAACCTTAACTGTTATTTATTGAATCGAGAGTTAGAATACAGAACACGGTCAATTGCTGGTTGGTGAAGAAGTGGGAGTGGGTGTTTTGATCGCAGGTGAATCTGTAGGGGTTCTGGGGTCGGGCAAGGAAGTAGGAGATGGAGTAAGCGATGGGGTAGCAGGAGTCGCTAAATCAGGGGATTCTCGTCTGAACAGACGCACAGGCTTTTGAGTCAGCAAAACAGCTCCCTCCTGAGTTTCGGCGGGGAAAATGGCGTGGACTCGCTCCACAACAGAGATCATGTATTTGTAGTCTGGAACCGTGCCATTGGGAACAATTCCGGCTTCTTGAGCCACCACTGACGGCATATCATTCAGAACTTTTTGAATCGATTCTTGCACGGTTAGCTCAACGTTGGGACTAATTAAAACTAGTCCTGGTGGAACGGTGTGAACGTCGGTAAACAGAATACGGAATTCAGCTTGTTTTACCTGAGTTTTATAGGTATTAAACTCTTCTAGCGACAACGCTCCCACGTCTGCTTTTCCTTGCGCAACCGCCTCTAAAATTGCTTTCGGGGTTCCTGGGATCGCTAAACTTGCCAAGGTTAATCCATAGAGATTGAAAATTGGAAAATAGTAGCCAACGGCTGATCCCGGTTGCCCAATCGCTAATGTTTTGCCAGCGAGTGATTCCAGAGTTTGATAAGGACTGTTTTTCTGGACGACTAGCACCGATAGCAGGCTATTCACACCTGCTATCGGTGCCACCGGAAGGTATTGATGTTTCGTCATCGCGATTACGGCGAGTCCTGGCGGGGCGAAGACAATCGACCAAGCTTGCGATTTGAGGCGCTCTAATGCTTTTCGCTCATTGTACACAGGTTCAAGCTGGACTACGGCTTGCAGTTTTTCTTCAAGGTAGCGAGTCAAGCGCTCATACTGTGCGATCATTTCTTCGCGAAAGCCGTAGCTCACCGTTCCCAAAACAAACTGCTGTCTGCTAAACGAGCGAGATTGGGTGCAACACGCTGCAAGAAAGAGAGAGGCTAGAAACAAACGACGAGGTAATCGTTGCACAAGCTATAAACCAAAGTTAAGTCTTCAACTGAATCATCCAATTGTTTCATACCATTTTTTTCGATAGTGACCCTAAATAGGTTATGAACAAGTTTTAACCTGAGAAGGCATCTCTAAAGTCTAACCATACCAACTATTGATTACGCTTGAACAGTTTATCCAAAGCAACCCTCCTCCGGGTGAATTCCAACGTGTTCTTGCCGTGCAGATAGTCAGCAGCGGCACAGCTACTGAAAGAGCGATCTGTAGCAACTTTAAATCCGACCAATTTGTGAGACAAAGCCGATTCCTTTGAAGCAGATCTAGTAAAACGGTTTCGTGAAGAGCCGAATACAAAAGAAGTCTCAGGCTTTCGCGATCTGCCGGGAGGATAAGTGTTTTACATTGCGCGTCCATTAGCAGTGCGGGAAGAAAGCTGTTTGCGCTGCCACTCTACAGCCGATAAAGCACCCAAGAGTCAGATTACAACGTATGGGGATAAGAATGGCTTTGGCTGGAAGCTGAACGATATTATTACCGCTCAGATCATCTCAGTTCCGGCAGAAGAAGTGTTGCATAATGCGCAGCGATCGCTCGTCCTGGTGATGGAGATTTTGCTAGCGGTGTTTGTAGTGATCGTCGTTGCGATCAATTATTTGCTAAAGCGAGCAGTGATTCGTCCGATTCGCCAAATGGCACGTCAGGCAGAAGCTGTTAGTATGGGGAAAATGGCGACCGAATTTGAGCAACATAGCCGCGATGAAATTGGTACGTTGGCAACTGCATTTAATCGGATGAAGTCGAGTTTAGAAATCTCAATAAATTTGTTGAATAAAAAACAGTAAGGACACGAATTGAGATGCATTTGCCCTAGCACCGCTCTGCTCGTATGAGGGACTGTGTTTATGTTGATTTGTATTCAAGAATTTGCATCTAGCAATCGTTGTCGAAATTCCGCTGCTTTTTGGTCGTTAGAAATATTGGCAGCTAAGACGTCAACAAACTCCACAGACGACATATTTGAGATTTCACCGCGCTGTTTATTCACTATCCACTTCGCAACAGGTCCTACAATTCGAGTTAATTCATATTCGCAGGTTTGAATGAAGGTTTCATCGATCGCTAGTGAATTAAAATCTGTTGAAATTCCGCGCCCACTCCCGGTAGAAACCTGATCTAGCTTTGATGAGCCAACGGACTTTGCGCGAACTCCTGCGGAGCTTGGCAACGCCAATCGCTGCTTGGTCTGGGGCAGAACAGATGAAATTAACGATAGCCGTTGCTGTAGGGTAGCGCACTGTTGAGCCGAAAGATGATTGGAGAGTGCTGCAACTAACTCGGCGACGCTAGTTGTCTCTGATGGAATTTGGTTTAGTAAAACCGATGCGATGGGTCCGACTAGCTCCAGCAAAACTTGCTTGACGACCGCCAAATGCTCAGAGGACAGCCCTTCTACATGCGTCTTTTCGGGTGTTTCTAGTTGAGAGCCAACGGACTTCGCGAAGCGAACCCGCTCGGCGTTTGGCAACGCTATTTCCTCTTGAGGTACACTTTGCGCTGAGCGCGGACTGGTTTGGATCGCGACCTGCGCTTGACGCTCAAAAGCAGCGCATTGGCTGGCTGGAAGTAGCTGCAAAATGGTCTCGATCAGATCGCTAGGATTATTGGTATGCGTGGCGGCTTGAGCAATCACGGTCGGGGCGACAGGTCCAACCAAAGACAGCAGTACAGGAAGCAGGCGATTCTTCAGATCAGACAGGGTGGGATCATCATTGCTCGGCTCAAGAACAATCTGGGCTGATACGGCGGTCTGCGGGTCGGTCACCTGCACGGTCAGCAAACTAGCAGTCGCTAGCATCGGTTCAGTTGACGCAGGGAGACTGTTTCCCGATGTCGGCAATACTTCAATTAAGCCTTGGCTTCCCGATAGCCAAAGATGGCACGTCAGCCCCAATCCATCTAAATTGGTCTGAAGCTTGGCGAGCAGCGTCGCGATTGGTAATCCCGTTTGAGACTTTGCCGCAATCAGCGCTTCTAGCAGGACTTGAGCAAACAACTCCGGCTCGTCGGCAGGAGAGGCACACGCCAGAATGCACTGCCCATACTCCGACTCGATTTTTAGATCGTCGAGCCAGTCTTCTAGACCCATTGCCCCCGGACAGTCCAAGATCACAATTTGCTGAGCTACGCGCGATCGCCGAAGTTCTTGCCGCAGCCATGCCCGACTAATCTGAACGCCATCGCCTAATACCAACCAAGAGTCGCCCTCCTCGGATGTCACAATACTGCCTCGGAGATAGAGGAAGCGAGTAGCAACCTGCTGCACCAGGCTGAGGCGCGGCTCCGATGAGGCAGGATCAAACTGAAGAAAGCGAAGGATCGCGTTCCGCACTTCTAGCCACGGACGATTGATCTCGGGATAGTCCGAGGGTGAGAAGCACTGCAATTCAAAGCTGCCGTCGCCTCGCAACACTTCTGCGATTGGTGTTAAACTCCCAGGAATCGCACTATTAAGCTTGCTCAAAGTAGCAGCCGGAGGATGCTCTATCAAGCCGTCGATCAGCAACGCCTGCCGCTTTTGCCAGATTTGCGTTGTTTGGGGCTTGAGTCCTAAAATGGTTTCACCAACTCCCTCAACAATCCGTTTCGGCGTTTGCGGCGAATATTCAGAATGAAAATGAGTGTCTCTTTTGTTCCGCTTTTGCTGATTGACTAACCGGAGTTGTTGATTGGTTTGCTCGACATACTGAAGCGTTTGGTGATAGACATAGCGGTAAAGCCCATCGGCATCAATGACGCCGTCAGCACCTGCGGCTTCTCCCCGCAAGCCGCGCATTAGATAGTAGCTAAAAACGCCATGCCCCAAGTCGGGGAATTCCCACGATTGCTGTCCTTGATCGCAGGATAAGAGGGCGTAAAATCCACGACTTTTGGCGGCTCTTTGTCTCAGTAGTTCTAGCAGTTGTGGGGTGGGATTAAGCAAGGCAAGCTCAGCAGACTGACCTTTCGCTCCAGATCTTTTCGCTCCCGATAAAGTAATGTTTCCGCTATGGCAGGCATCCAGCCACACGATCTGACTGTGAGCTTCGCACTCACCCAGCATTTGCAGCATGGCTTGGAGAGCCAATCCCGTCTGGAGGGCATTTTGCTTTTGCGTGTCGGCGACACACAGTACGGTTTGATGACTCGCAGGATCTACAATGCCATGTCCTGAAAAGTAGGTGAGAACGGTATCTTTCGGTTTTGCTTCTCTCACTAATCGCTGCAAACTCGCTTGAATCGTGGCTAAGGTAGGCTTTTCCGGCACGAGATCGTGATGAATCAGAAATTCTTTCTGCGGAAATGCCTGAGTTGCCCCGCTCAAGGCTTCGCCTAATCCCTGGCAGTCTAGGGCAGCGTACCGCAACGAAGGCAGCGATCCATCTTGGTACTGATTGACTCCAATGAGCAGCACCCAGAGCTTTGCCTCACCCGTTTCGAGGGTAGACGCAAACCGGCTAGCACCAACACCAACTGGAGGCATATTCTCCTCTACTCAACCCCGTAAATAACACTTCGTCTAAAACTGCGATCCGGCAAAACTATTACAACTGAGAGTATGCAGAGTGTCACTTCCTCAGAACTTTTTCTACTCAAACATCATATCGTACTGCCATTGCAGCGTATTCCTAATGTGGCTTTAGCGAACCTATTGTGCAAAAAAACTATGCTCATACTACAGATTTGGGGTCCTAAGATTAACTAGCCTTATAGTCTAGTTGCATTAAAAAATAGATGCCAGCGTTTTGAGCTTATGCATTTGGGAGGGTTGTGTTGCAACAACTTCCGCTCCTTTTGCCCTCGCCGTCCCAAAGGGCAGCGTAGGGAGTACGTCACGGCTTTAGCTTGTTGTAGCCCAGAGAAAAAAGTTAAGTTTTAGAGTACTATAGTAGGTTTGCAGTGAATTGATGACGCTTGCTGGAAGGAGTTGTACCTATGGCCCGGATGTACTATGACATTGATGCCAATTTAGACTTGTTAGCTCAGAAAACTATTGCCATTATCGGTTACGGATCTCAAGGACACGCCCATGCCCTTAACCTCAAAGACAGCGGCATGAATGTCATTGTTGGATTATATCCGGGTAGTAAGTCAGCGGGGAAAGCAGAGGCAGCTGGTCTTGCTGTTCATTCGGTAGCAGATGCGGCTCAGGCTGCAGACTTTATCATGATTCTGCTGCCTGATGAAGTACAGAAAACTGTATACAAGCAGGAGATTGAGCCCTACTTGACAGAAGGGAAGGTAATTGCCTTTGCTCACGGCTTTAATATTCATTTTGGTCAGGTTGTCCCACCAGATAATGTGGATGTGGTGATGGTTGCTCCGAAAGGACCTGGGCATCTAGTGCGGCGGACTTATGAACAGGGACAAGGAGTACCTTGTTTGTTTGCAGTGTATCAGGATGCAACGGGTCAAGCACGCGATCGCGCTATGGCCTACGCTAAAGGTGTTGGTGGTACCCGCGCTGGAATACTGGAAACAAGTTTCCGGGAAGAAACGGAAACAGATCTATTTGGTGAGCAAGTTGTGCTGTGCGGAGGTTTGAGTGAGCTGATTAAAGCTGGGTTTGAAACCCTTGTGGCAGCTGGTTATCAACCAGAGTTGGCTTACTTTGAATGTCTCCATGAAGTCAAGCTGATTGTTGACCTGATTGTGGAAGGGGGCCTCGCCAAAATGCGCGACAGTATTTCCAACACAGCCGAGTATGGAGACTACACTCGTGGTCCTCGCATCGTCACTGACCAAACACGCGCAGAAATGCGTAAGATTCTCCAAGAAATTCAATCTGGTCAGTTTGCGCGGGAATTTGTTTTGGAAAACCAAGCTGGTAAACCTGGGTTCATTGCCATGCGCCGTCAGGAAGCAGAACACCCCGTTGAGGAAGTTGGCAAAGATTTACGAGCGATGTTCAGTTGGATGAAAAAGGACTAAGGTGCGTGGGGCGTCCTTCGTACTGAGTAGCATGCTGTCGTAGAAACCCTCCCCTCCCACGAGGGCTGGGTTTTCCTTGTGATTTAATGAAGAATAACTGGACATAATTCATAAGTAGGAAACACAATCAAGGAGTGCCGCGCCGCCCCTATGCTCTTTGGAACCGCGATCACACTGCTGTGGTTAGCCCAAAACACCAGCCTGCAACCGTTCTTTGATCAGGTCAATAATCCTGCTTCCGTTAGCTTCCCATCTGGGCAACAGGCAGACATTACTCCGCCGCCACCCCAGTTGAATCCCTTTGACGAAGCTGTACTGAAAATCTGCAGCCCTATGGAGATGTATGGCTACTAGCAAATGTTTGAGGAGAACTTGGGGAAGTTACAGCTATTATTGTAAGTAGAAAAGCATAGGATTGAGTTTTCTAGGAGAATCAATTGTAAGTGAAAACTCCCATCACCCCTAAATTGCTGTTACCTGGAGCTGACTTCTTGCCAGCAGAGCATTTGCGTGACCTCACCGATGAGGAAGCAGCGCTACGCCATCGCCTCGAACTCAAGGTAGAGCGAGCGCTTTATCGGGCGGCAGTGGGGTTGACTCAGTTGGGCAATTCCGAATCCTACGATCTAACCCACTCTTGGCTCGCTCGTATGTGGGGCGACGAACAAAAGGTAGAATTCGCAATTTACGAAGCAAAGATCACACTGCGGGAATTGCAGACTCGCCAGTTGTATCGTTCCACTCATCACTGCTTTAGCCAGTATTTGAGCGAGCGTTTCGGTTGGTGCAAAGAAGAAATCTACCCGGAAGCAGCTAACTTATCTAGTTAGAGCAGTACAATATTTTATCTTCTTAGGTCTATCTACCAATGTGGGTTAGTTACTATTAAGGCTTCTGCTGCTTCTCGCTTTAAGGGTTTGGAGAACAAGTACCCCTGAGCTTCCTCACAGATCAATGCTTTTAGTTGATTGAGCTGATACGGAGTTTCTACTCCCTCAGCAATCACATCCATACCTAATTGATGAGCCAAAGTGACGATAGTCTCGACAATTTCTCGATTCTCGCCCTTAAAAATTAGTGTGAATCTCTCGGTCAAACAGCTTAGA
>QQTW01001746.1_pt1 | contig 15493 bp, 18 predicted proteins | sample 1904831 | NCBI WGS metagenome assembly QQTW01 (sample SAMN09435610, study PRJNA476489) | Subsurface metagenome, whole genome shotgun sequencing project. | reverse complement strand
TTGATTGCACCACAGCAATTGATTTTCTTCATCAACTTGCAAATATCCGATGGGGGCAGTTTCTAGGATAGTTTTCCATGTCTGTAGTTGAAATTGTAGTTTTTGATTACGCTGATTTTGCAGCGCAATTTCTCTACGCAAGCGCGGAATTAACGGCAGTGAAATTTCTGAGACTTCAGTATCAAAAGTCTCAAGTAAACGTCGCAGTTTGCTTTTAAGTCGAATTTGTTGCCAAAACCAAAATCCAATTGCAACGGCGAACCCTAGGAAAAATGGAACCACAGGCACTATTAAATTGTTAGGTATCAGCTTAACAATTTTTGCTAGAGATACAAACAAAATTCAGGATAAGTGATGAATTTATAATTTCCCTATCCAAAGCGATAACCAAACCCCCGTACCGTAACAACGTATTCAGGATGACTGGGATCTACCTCTAATTTTTCTCGCAGCCATCGAATATGCACATCTACAGTTTTGCTATCGCCAACAAAATCTCCTCCCCATACTCTATCTAGCAATTGTTCGCGCGACCACACGCGACGCGGATAGTTCAAAAATAATTCTAAAAGGCGAAACTCTTTAGGAGAAAGATTAGCTTCTTCTCCTCGTACCATTACCCGACATTCTTGAGGATAAAGAGCAATGTCTTTAAACTGCAATACAGGCAATTGGGGTAAACCACCTAAACGCTGACGGCGCAGTAAGGCGCGACAACGGGCAACAAATTCCCGCATACTAAAAGGCTTGGTAAGATAATCGTCAGCGCCAACTTCTAAGCCCAAAACGCGATCAATTTCACTACCTTTAGCACTCAACATCAAAATTGGTACAGGGTTTCCTTGATGGCGAAGTAAGCGGCAAATATCCATCCCATTCACTTGCGGCAGCATTATATCTAAAATTATCAAGTCAAAAGGAAACTCACCAAAGTTAGGTTCAGTAGTTTGTAACAAAGCCAAGGCTGTACGCCCATCGGTAGCAGTGAAAGTTGTATAACCTTCCCCTTCTAAACCCAAAACGAGCATCTCTCGGATTAATTCTTCGTCTTCTACTACTAAAACGCGGCTCATTTGTCCGATTTCTGCCCTAGGAGGACTTTTTGTTAGTTCGCGGGTAATCATGACTGAAAAACTATTTAGCGGTTTTAGACATTTCTATTATCCGCTTTGGGGGAACATACAACTTTATTTCTTCTTTTGTCAAGAAATTATGTTTTTATAGCTTGACAATCGCCGGAGCTTATGTATAAATCTTGATAGTACATTTGTTCTGTACTTAGAAACTCCGGTTTGAATATTTCCGTAATTTCCCTGAACTAACAAAACTGTTAGCAAAGCTACATTAGACACATCTTAGGGTGTGGCGGAGATTTTGAGTGCCTAAAACTATTACAACTTTAAAGGAGTTAAAACATGACTAAAATTGTTGCTAAAGAACAATTAAAGCAAGCATTTCAACAAATAGTTGCAGATAAGAAAAAATCTGAATTTAAAATAGCAACGAGACAAGAAATAGCTGAGAATGAAAAAAACCAGCAAGTTTTAGAAGTTGCTTCTACCTACACTGTAGATAGCATCATTAAAGGTTTGGCGGATTTACAATTAGAGTTTGGTGGTATTGTTCGTCAGCTTTCGGAAAAATTAGCCAACGAAAACTCTAAGTTAGACGAACTTAAACTAGCAATAGAGATTGAAACTCAACATTTACAGGAGTTACAAGAAATTAAAATTGCCGCAGATACCGTACATATCTTGAATCAAGAACATCAAGAGCAGTTAAGTATATTAGAGCAAAATAATAGCAGTCAAAAGCAAGTTTTAGAAAAAGCAATAATAGAACAGCGTAAAAGCTGGCAGCAAGAGCAATCAGAGTACGAAAGTATGCTTTTACAACAAAATGAATTGTTGTTAAGAGAGCGACAAAGAGAAACTGAAGATTATCAGTATCGTTTAGAGTTAACTAGAAAAATTAATACTGATGCTTACGATTCTAGAAAGCGCAATTTAGAGAGAGAAGTTCAAGAAATAACGCAAATTAAACAAAAGCAATGGACAGAGCGGGAAACACTTTTAACTGAGCAACAACCATTGTTGAAAGAAACCTTAAAGAAAATAGAATTTTTCAATGTTGAATTAGAAGAAGCAATTAAGAAAGCTAGGGAAGAAGCAATCAGAGACGTACACCAAGACGCTAAGGTTAAAGCAGATTTGTTTGAGAAAGAGTGGCAATCTACAAAACAAAATTACGAGCTAAAAGTTCAAGATTTAGAAGGCTCTATTACTAAGCAGATAGAACAAATACACGGATTAGAAAATCAGTTGCAAGCTGCCATGAAGCAATCTCAAAACTTAGCAATGAGAGCTTTTGAAAATGCTTCAGGGAAATTTACAGCTAAAATTGAGTAGCTTTTGGCAAATAAGTTAGAACCATTGAATAAAATATTAGAGGATTAGTTGTGTTAGTTAAAAAGCCTAGCGCTAAAAGCACTAAAGCAGAGATATTAGAAGCTTTTGACGAGTTAGCAAAAGAAAAAATAGAACTTAAGGCTCAAGTCGATGAATTGGTTAATAATTCGCAAGTAAAAGTAATAAAAGAACAGTCTGAATCACCAGCAAAAAAAGAAGTTATGAATCAGTCTCAGTCAGTACAGCAAAAAATGAATTATACCATTGAGAGTTTAGCAAAAGTTCAAATGGGATTTGGTACGGCTGTTAGCGAGTTATCAGAACAACTGACGACAAAAGCTGCTAACTTAGAAGAATTGCGGGGTGCTGTTGCAATAGAAACTAAGCAGTTAGAAGAATTGCACGAGCTAGAGATAGCGCCAGATACTTTAGATAACTTACTGAAAGCTTATAGTAATAATGCTCAGACTTTTGTAGAAGAACTTAGCCAAAAGCAAGAAACATTAGTTCAAGAGTTTCTACAACAGAAAAAAGCTTGGGAGCGAGAACAGGAGGAACATAAGCGATTAAGTAAAGAACGCAATGACGAGCGTAATAAGACAACCCAAAGAGAAACCGCAGAATATAAGTACGATTTGGAATTGCAACGTAAATTAAGTAACGATGAATATGAGCAAACGCAAAACAGACTAAGTAATGAGTTAGAAGAATTTAGACAAGTACAAGAGAAAAAATGGATAGAAAAAGAGAAAGTAATCGCCGAACAAGAACAACAAATTGCTGAGGCGAAAACCAAGGTAGAAAGCTTTGCTAAAGAGAAAGAATTAGCCATTAAAAGAGCAACTGAAGAAGGCAAAGGAATTGCTCATTATCAAGCGAAGATTAAAACAGACTTGTATGCTAAAGATGTGGAAGGGCAGAAGCGTTTTTACGAGCAAAGACTAGAATCTTTAGCACAAACTATCCAAAATCAAGAAGCACGGATGCAAGGATTAGCAAAACAGCTTGAGTCAGCACTTAAACAAGTTCAAGACTTAGCAGTAAAAGCTATTGAAGGAGCAGCGAATATTAATTCTTATCAAGCTGTTAAAGAAATTGCTATAGAACAGGCAAAAACTCAGGTGAAAAACAAGTAGTAGGGAGATCCCCCATAACCCACGTCAACTAAGCGGGAAGCAGCGCAAACTTTGTGGGGGAGGTTTCCTTCCACAAAAGTTTGTAAGAGAAAGCTACACCGCTTTTTGACTCCCCTTAAAAAGGGAGGGAAATATGGATTATTAATCTTTTTAAGAGAAATCTAAGGGATGTGACATCAATGCAGAGAGTTTTGAATTATTCTCTAAAAGTGTTGTTAAGATAGGAAACTTTACTACTAAAAGTAAGGTTTATTGCGATCGCATAAATCAAAATACCAAATTTGATCGAAAAATATTCTATTTATTTGGTATAATAATAATTCATCTCCTTGTAGCTCAGTGGATAGAGCATCCGCCTTCTAAGCGGAGAGTCGTTGGTTCGAACCCAACCAGGGAGGCTTAACTAGTATTACACCCACGCTGAAGAATCAATGTCTGGCGGGACATCTTGCCAACGTCCTTGGGAAATTGCTCTAATTGCATCTTTAAGCTCAATATCGCCAGTATATAAGGCACGACCAACAATTACCCCACTTACGCCGGAAGGTTCTAGGGCTAGTAAGCTTAAAAGGTCAGTAATAGAGCTAACGCCACCAGAAGCAATAATAGGAATAGAGATAGCGCCAGCTAGTTCCCTTAAGGCTTCTAAGTTTGGGCCTTGCAACGTACCGTCGCGGTGAATATCTGTATAAATAATGGTCGCTGCTCCTGATTCTTGCATCTGCTGGGCTAAATCAGTAGCTAAAACTTCGGAAGTTTCTAACCAGCCACGAGTTGCAACTTTGCCATTACGCGCATCTATCCCCACAACAATTTGCGCTGGAAAGGCTTGGCATAAATCAGCTACAAGTTTGGGGTTTTCTACCGCTACAGTACCTAAAATTACTCTATGTACGCCCAAATTCAATAATTGCTCGACACTGGCAAAATCGCGCAAACCCCCGCCTACTTGAACTTGTATAGGTAAGGCTTGGACAATTTGAGAAATCGCTTGATGGTTGACTACTTGCCCAGTTTTTGCGCCATCTAAGTCTACAAGATGCAGTAACGTAGCGCCTTGTTTTGCCCACTGCAAAGCCACTTCTACGGGGTTGTCGTTAAAAACTTGCGATCGCGCGTAATCTCCCTGGTACAATCGCACGCAAGCACCGTTGAGTAAATCAATTGCTGGTATTACATCCATTGTTTAGTTAATTCCGCAGACTTGTTTGAGCGTAGCAACAAAAGTAGGATAAGAAATTGAAGCTGATTCCGCACCGTGAATAGTAGTTTTGCCTTGAGTATTGAGAGCGGCGACAGCTAAACTCATAGTAATCCGATGATCGCTATGACTTTCAACTTCTGTCCCGGTTAAAGGAGTACCGCCAGTAATTTCCATCCCGTCGGTTAATTCGGTAATTTTTGCCCCCATTTTATTTAACTGATTTGCCATTACTGCAATGCGATCGCTTTCTTTTACCCTTAATTCTTCCGCATCCTTAATAATCGTCGTTCCCGATGCAAAAATGGCAGCTACCGCAAGTACCGGAATTTCATCAATTAATCGGGGAATTAAGTCACCAGAAATTGTACAACTATGTAAAGAGCTTGCTCTTACTCGGATATCAGCTACAGGTTCCCCAGCTACCACGCGCTGATTTTCGAGAGTTATATCTGCACCCATCATTTCTAAAGCATCTAAAACCCCGGTGCGAGTCGGATTAACGCCAACATTTTCAATTACTATTTCCGAACCGGGGACAATTGAACCTGCGACTAGCCAAAAAGCCGCCGAACTAATATCACCAGGAACAATTACTTTTTGTCCTTGTAGAGTCGCACCACCTGTAATCGTCACGCTTTTACTATCAGGATCGGTAGTAAGTTGCGCCCCAAAAGCTTGCAACATTCGTTCGCTGTGATCTCGTGACACTGAAGGCTCAGTTATTGTTGTTTGTCCCTCGGTCATTAATCCTGCTAAAAGAATGCAAGACTTAACTTGAGCCGAAGCAATGGGGGATTGATAATGAATAGGTTTTAAACTTTGTCCTTGAACAGCTAAAGGTGCTAAAGTTCCGTTAGAGCGTCCCCAAATATGAGCGCCCATTTGCTGCAAAGGCTTAACTACACGAGACATGGGACGCGATCGCAAAGAACTATCCCCTGTAACCGTAAATAGCCGCCCTGGGTGCGATGCTAGTAGCCCTAGCATAAGTCTTAAAGTAGTACCAGAATTACCCGCATTTAAAATATCTACTGGCTCTTTAAGTTGCCCTAAACCAATCCCTTTAACGCTCACCATTTGGGTATTTAAGTCAGAAATCTCTGCACCCATCGCCCGGAAGCATTCGGCGGTACTGCGGGGATCTTCGCCTAAAAGCAAACCTTGAATTTGGGTTTCACCTTGGGAAATTGCTCCTAACATTAAAGCCCGATGAGAAATGGATTTATCGCCGGGGACTTCAATTTGACCTTGTAAAGCTATTCCCGACGCGGGGGGGTGAATAATCAGATCGTCTGTAAGCTGCGTAGTAGTTTCGACCGTAATTAAAGTTGCCGACATGAAAATAACTAGCGTATGACTGAGCGGTTCTATCGTACCGTAGAAAACCTGCCCAGGAAGTTAACATTCTTTCTGTATTTGCTCCCATATCGACAAATCTTCGGGGCGATCTACGTCGGCTAAAGGTGGTAAATAAGCTGTGGTTAGGTTAAAACTTTGGGCGACTGCTAGGGTTTGGGAAAATACTTGAGCGCTACCCCAACTAATTCCTGCAAATAACTCTGGGATAAATCTACTCAAACCAATTAAATAATAACCCCCGTCTATTGCCGAACCTAAAACTAAATCGCTACCTAAATGCATGTGTTGAAAAGCGCTGGCGATTAATGCAGGTGTTAATCCTGGGCAATCGCTACCAATAATTACTACTAATTTTGTTTGGTTTTGAAAGGCAGATATTAAGGAATTTGCCATTTTTTGACCTAAATCCCCTTCTCCTTGAGTTATACACTCAATATCATTTCCTAACCAAGCTTGCATCAACTGTTTGTCGCCACCAGCGAAACGTACTTCTATAGAAACGTCATCAATACTCTGCAATAGTTGGGCTTGAGCTAAAGTATGTTCAGTCATTTGACGCTGAAGTTTTGCTGCACCTACAGCGCCTAAAGCAGGAATCATGCGAGTTTTGGTGATTCCTGGCTCTGGATAACGAGTAAAAACTATTAAGCGTTTGTTGATGATTGTGGGCGGCTGATTATAAAACAAAGTATTGATAAATTGGAAATTTTTGCTATTGTAGCTACGAGTAAACTAATAAAAAATATGATAACTTCGGTAGGTCTTGCTAAATGATAGAAGTGATGGGCAAGAAATGGAAAAAATAGTTGAAGTTTTACCAAGCTTAGAATCGCTAATTGAGCGCAGTTTAACAATTGTTCTTGATCGGATCAATACAGCTATTGCCGAGCGAGGAATGTGCGCGATCGCTTTAGCTGGGGGAAGTACCCCTAAACCCCTCTACGAAGCGATTTCTCAGCAGCCGTTACCTTGGGATAAAATTCATGTTTTTTGGGGCGACGAGCGCTATGTACCCTTAGAGCATCCAGATAGCAATCAATTGATGGCGCGTACTGCTTGGTTGAATAAAGTCCCAATTCCTGCTACCAATATCCACCCTATACCAACCAGTGAAGCCGCTCCCGCCGCCGCCAGCCAGTACGAGCAAGAATTAATAGAGTTTTTTCAACTTTCCCCCGGCGAATTACCAGTATTAGATATCATTTTATTAGGGATTGGAGATGATGGGCATACAGCGTCATTGTTCCCACATACTGAAGCTTTGAAAGTGAGCGATCGCGCTGTTACTGTAGGAAATAAAGATGGACAGCCGCGAATTACCTTTACCTACAGCGTAATTAATAAAGCTCGTGACGTAATATTTTTAGTTGCCGGAGCAAGCAAAAGATCAGCCTTAGCACAAATTTTTGCCCCTGTAGCCGATGCTAATGCTTATCCTAGCCGCTTAATTCAACCTCAAGGTAAACTCTGGTGGCTGCTCGACGGAGCCGCAGGTCAAGAATTGCCCTCAAAGAGCGCATAATAAAATAATTGTTACCATCTGATGGTAAGTTGTCAGGCTAAAACTTAAATGGGGTAGAAATATTCTCTTTCTCCCCGGCAATAAGTGAAAGTTGTTCTTTTATTCATATCCCATTTATGACCGTCTGCCCTAACTGCAATCACTCCAACCCCGAAGGCGCACAATCGTGCGAAGCTTGTTATACTCCTCTACCAACTATGACAAATTGCCCTAATTGCGCGGCAGAAGTTCAGTCTGATGCGACCTTTTGCGGTCAGTGTGGTTCTAACTTAACAACTCCTAGTGTTGCTACAGAAGTGGAACCAAGTATTGCTACAGATATCACTTCGCCAATGGCCGATTTGATGGCCTTAGATCCGCCCGTGCAACCAAAGCCTTTAGTTACTAATAATAATCAAACCGAAGCAATGCCTGTAGCAGCAACAGAGGCATCAAAACCACCAACGATGTCTGTTATAGAAGAACCATTAACTCCACAGCCTATAGCGGCACAAACTGCCCCTATAGTTCCACCCGCAGAAATGGCAGCATCTAAGCCAAGTTCTACAACTCAATTACAGCAACAACACGCGCGGTTGCTGCACATTCAAACCGATACATTGATAGAATTACCGCCAAATTTATCGGTAGTCCATATGGGCAAGCAAAATGATCGCATTCCTCCAGATGTTGACGTGTCTGGCTTTCCCAATTCAGAAATTGTCTCGCGGGTTCATGCCGATATTCGGGTAGAAGGAGATACTTATTACATTGAAGATGTAGGCAGCGCTAATGGTACTTACGTTAATAACCTGCCTTTGCCTCATGGTAATCGTCATCGATTGCGTGCAGGCGATCGCATTGCGTTAGGTAAGGGAGATTTGGTAACTTTCCTATTTCAAATTTCTTAGTAATTTTTCAAATACTGGCAACGTGATTACATTAATGCTTTTGCATCCTCAAAACTCTGCTCCAATGCAAAGTTGGAAATTCAACGACAAATCTTTAATTCGGATTGGCAGAGCAAAAGATAATGAGGTTGTCTTGTACAGTTCTGTAGTTTCGCGCTTGCACGTTGAATTACGAGAAAGTAATGGAAATTGGGAAATTATTAATAAGGGTGCAAATGGTACTTATGTAGACGAGGAACGTATTTCTCAAGTACCTGTTGTAGACGGGGTAGTAATGCGAATTGCTCCTTCTGGGCCAAAGTTGCAAATTCGGTTTGGCGATGTGGCAATGATACCGTATCCGCCTAACTAATAGCGATAAATTGGAGTGGATGCGATTGTTAATAGCTCGTTCTTTATATCTCCGCAGCGATAACAGGGCTAAATATTCACCATTGAATAGCAGATATTAGCTTGTTTAAAGCGCTGCAAAACTTCCGCCAAGCGATCGCATTCGGCAATTAAGCTAATTCTGACATAACCTTCTCCCCCTATCCCAAAGGCATTTCCAGGAGTAAGAACTACGCCCGTTTGCTGCAATACCGAAAGCGCGAAATCTGTAGAACCTGTCCCCACCGGGCAAGGAATCCATAAATACATTGTTGCTTTGGTTTTAGGAATATTCCAGCCTAGTTCCCCTAATCCTGCAATTAAAAAATCGCGGCGGCGAATGTAACGGTTTTGAACTTCGTGCAAGTAAGAATCAGGCAATTGCAAAGCAGTTTCGGCGGCGGTTTGCAAGGCAGCAAAAATGCCGTAATCTAAGTTAGTTTTTAGCGTCCTTAGTCCTTGAATAATGTGGCGATTTCCCACAACAAACCCTACGCGCCAACCTGCCATATTGTAAGTCTTTGATAGAGTATGAAACTCGACGCTAATATCTTTTGCGCCAGGAATTTCAAGTAAGCTAGTGGGCTGATAGCCATCAAAAGCTAATTCGGCGTAACACAAGTCATGAACTAATAAAATTTCGTACTTACGAGCAAATGCTACAATCTCCTCAAAAAACTCGCGGGGTGCGGTGGCTGCGGTGGGGTTGCTGGGATAGTTAAAGTAAAGAATTTTTGCTTGCTTTGCTACAGCATCAGGAATAGCGGCTAGATCAATTAACCAGTCATTTTCCGGCTTAAGAATTAGGCTGTGAACCTTGCCGCCAGCAATTAAAGGGCCACGAAAATGAGCGGGATAGGCGGGGCTTGGAACTAAAACTAAGTCACCCGGATTGATATAAGCGATCGCTAAATGGGTTAATCCTTCCTTAGAACCTATTAAAGGCAAGGCTTCGCTATCAGGATCGAGTTTGACATCGTAGCGGCGATGATACCAATTAGTAATGGCGCGACGAAAATTAGCTGTACCTTCAAAGGGAGGATAGCCGTGATTTGCCGGATTTTGCATGGCAGAAATCGCAGCGTCTACAATTGGCTGAGGTGTAGCACCGTCGGGGTTGCCCATCCCCAAGTCAATTAAATCTAACCCTTGTTCTCTAGCTTTAGCTTTTAGTTCGTCTAAACGCGCAAATACGTAGGGCGGTAACGATTGAATGCGATCGGCGGGACTAATCCAACTTAAACTCATTTACTTACTTCCTCATTGACGCAGATATTGAGGGAGTCTTTATTATTGGTCGGTGCAGTTGTCGAAACCATCGCCGCTAGGAGTTGTTCTACAGCAACTTTAAAAGGCAAGCGATGAATGTCAGATTTTGGCGCTAGGGCGAGTTCCGCCGCTTGTTCTAACTCTTTCAAACTAATATTTTCTAGTCCTAAATCGCTTAGTTTTTGGGGCAAACCAATTTCTGTATAAAACTTTAATAGCTGTTGCCTTGAAGTCGCGGCTAATTGATTTCCTTGTACCATTTCTTCTAAACGCAACTGTACCAAAATCCCAAAAGCAACTTTTTCGCCGTGAATGCTGCTATGTACTGGTAAATGAGTTAAACCATTATGAACGGCGTGGGCGGCTACCGTCCGACACTCCGCGCCTCCTAGCCCACCAATTACCCCCGCTAATAACACTGTTGCGTCTACCACCTCCTTCCATACAGCGCTCCCAGGAGATTGCAAAGCGGCGGCGGATTTTTGAAATAAGATATCTCTTAAAACTCTTGCTTGCTGTACCGCAGAAACAATCAAAGTTTGTTCAGAGTTACCGCTACTAACTGAAGCTTCATACCATTTGGCGATCGCATCTCCAATTCCTGCTACTAATGTATAAGCAGGAGCAGTAGCAATTAAATCGTAATCAAGCAATAGTAAATCAGGACAATTTTCGAGGCTGACATCGTACAAAAATGCCCCTTCCTCGGAATAGACGTTAGATAGTGCCGTCCACGCCGCACAAGTAGCTGCACAAGCAGGAATTGTCACTACGGGCAAATGACACTGATAAGCTAATAACTTTGCCGCATCTAGAGCTTTACCACCACCGACACCAATAATTAAATCTGCTCTATGGACTTTCACGGCTTCGCGCATCGTCGCCAAACCCGCCTCACTACAATCAGATCCGTAGTTTGCGGTACTTGCGTCAAGTTCCTGTGCCTCTAAAACCCTCTGCAAGCGGGGTAACGTAGCTTTTAAAGTGCGATCACCTCCGACAATCAGGGGACGCTTGCCAAGACGGGCGATCGCGTTTCCAGCTTGTTCTAGAATGCGATCGCCGCGTAATACTTTAGCTGGGGCGACACTAAGAGTAAAAATTGCAGAGTTTAAGGCTTGGTTCATCGACTTTTACCGGACATCAGGTTTAGGTAATTGAGCAAATTTATCAGGGAAAATCTCAATCTGCATTTGGGAGTCTTCTTTATTTACAAGACTGCGCTTGACTTGCCCAATATATAGGGGCTTCGACATTCCTTTTTGAGGATGAATAATAGTTCTAGCCCGGATAATTAGTTTATCCTCCTCTCGCCCCAATCGACCATAAGAATACAAGTTTCCGGCAGCTTGACGCAAGGTTGCTTCTAGCTCAGTTTCGGTAATAGTGGGCGCTACAGAAATTACAGCTTGATTTGAGCCAGCGTCGTAAACTCTAGCAAACTTTACTGCTCCCGGTACTACTGTTCGCATAATAGGGACTAAGCTTAAAGCAAATAAGCCCCCCGTAAGTACACCAAAAAAGCCTGTAACGCCGACTAGCTGAAACCTAGCCGCCCATTGAAATCTAAAACCTAATACTGCTAAAAAAGCACAGAATAAAGTTGTAATACCTACCCATTGGGCAATGGTGAGAAAAGTAGCTGTACTTAGCATTGACTTAATTTACTCTTGTTCGTTGCTGATAGCTTGGGATTGATCGTTTTCCAAAGCAGCTTTGATTGTATGCCAAGAGAGGTTAGCACACTTAATTCTGACCGGAAATTGAGCTACGCCTTGCATAACATTTAGTTTCCTTAATTCTTTGGGAAACTCATCTTCACCTTTCATCATGCCTTGAAAGCGTTTCACCATTGCCAAAGCTTCGTCTACTTGCTTTCCGCGTAAAGCATCCGCCATTAAGTCTGCTGATGCCATTGCGATCGCACAGCCTTCGCCAACAAACTTTACGTCTTCAATGCGATCGCCCACCTCGTTTAGTTGTACGGTTAGTTCAATCGTATCGCCACAAGAGGGGTTATGTCCGCGTTGCTGGCGGTGTACAGGACTTGTTTGCCCTTTATGACGCGGTTTTTTGTAGTGTTCTAAAATTACTTGCTGATACAAGTCGCGGACATTGCTTAAAGCCATATTTGCATAATTTAAACATTATTCTTCTATCCTATCAGTCCCCTAAATTCGTAACAGGCAATTTATTTGTTATTGCGCTGGTATAAAAATATTTCTACTTTAGAGCGTGTTGTTAATCATCGCGCATTTAACATTTCTTCAACAGACAAGCTGATATCACTGGCAATTTTTCGTAATAACGTTGGTGAAATATCACGTCCTTTGTGAAACGGAACTGTTGTATCACGACCATCTGCGTAACGAAATTGCTTGTGTGAACCTTTCTGACGCACCTCTACATTAAGATTCTCCAGTATTCGGACTACTTCAAGAGGCTTCAAAATAGGGACATTGCTTATACCGATTCAATAACAACTTGCTGTATACCAACAAACTCTGTCGAAACTACAAAATCGGGATCTTCCAAGAGCATTTCAACTACTTCGCGTAGATTTTCTTGCAATTCATCTAAGGTTTCTCCTTGAGAATGCACTCCTTTTAAGCCAGGAATATACCCAACATACAGCTTTGTATCTGAATCTTTTTCAATAACAGCAGTAAATGTTTTGATCATCAAATCCGGCGTTTCCGATCGCTTATCGCCTTTTTTAACTACCAATTGCCGCAACACCTTAGCCGCCCAACTGTCTTGTTGTACTAATATGATAGATTAGTGTATCTACTTTTACGTGCCTAATTTGCGATCGCTTCGCACTTTGCCATCAGGCATAATAGTTCTGTAAAAAATAGCTCCTTCCAAGTTAGCTCCATCTAATTTTGCGCCTTCTAGATTTGCCTCACTAAGGTCTGCTTTGCTGAGATTTGCCCCAGTAAGATTGACACGACACAAGTAAGCTCCTCTCATATTAGCTGCCGTAAAGTCAAAATGACTGAGATCGATATGGTTGAAACGATAACGCTGAAGATCGGCTCCTGCTCCTAAATATTTAGCTTTTGGAGGAATGACCCCATCTGGAAATATAGTGTTTGAGTTGTAAACAGCTTCTTGTAGACGGATTCCCGTGAGATTGCTGCCACTAAAGTCAACATCACACAAATCCGCTCGACTGAGATCCGCATTACTAAGGTTTGCGTCTCTAAAACTTGCACCTCTCAAACTAGCGTGAGATAGATTTGTTGACCGTAAAATGGCACGATCTAGATTTGCATGACTAAGATTAACGTCACTCATGTTCAAATCAGATAAATTAGCCTGATGCAAATCTATATTATGTAAATCTCTACTTCCAAATACACTTCTTTTAGAACTCTTACTTTTATCTTCCGCAAGTCCTGAAAGATTTACTTTGGGTGCAAGCTGAATTGTTTGAGCAAGATTAACACCAACAGGAAAAATAGTTTCTGAACTATAAACAATTCCCCTAAAGTTCACGCCCATGAGGTTAGCGTCACTAAAATTTGTGCCTACTAAGAAACTGTCAGTGAAATTTGTAGCGATCGCAGTAACTCCTGTTAAATTAGCATTTTCCATACGAGCTTTTGTCAAATCAGCATTACTTAAATCTGCCCCACTCAGATTTGCCTCTGCAAGCCCACAAGAACGCAATTTCGCATTCTTCATCCCAGCATTTTGCAAGTTAGCGCTATCAAGACTAGCACATTCTAAGTAACTATTTCCAGGTTTGCACCCTCTAAATTAGCATCATGCAAACAGACTTCAAACAGATAAGCTCCACTAAGATTTGCTCCTTGTAAGTTAGCACCTATAAGATCGGCATTTGATAATCTGATACCGGAAAGATCGCATCCACTAAGGTCAAAATGCTTTATTTGCAAGAGATCCCATTCATCATAATTATAATAATCGTTGTTAACAGAGAACTCTCTGCAACCTTTAGCATAATCATTTAAAAACTTTTCTCTAGCCATTGGTTTGTGGTAATAAACTGCACCAGATGGCATTACAGTTTCATGTAGTATTGCTTCGGAAAAGTCTTCCTCAATATCCTCCCCTGCAACTTCAACATTCCTTAGATTTGCCTGACTCAGATCGGTACGATCCCAGCGACAATCCATTATTACTACTCGTTCTAAGTTTGCACCTTTCAAACTTGCACATTGTAAATCGCTTTCAACAAGTTTGGCATCTGTCAAATCTGCCCCATCTAGGATTGCGTAACGTAAACTTACTCCCTCAAAGTAAGCATTTACTAAGATACTATTGCTTAGGTTAGCTCCGTGAAATTCGACACCGTGCAAATTGGCACTTTTTAAGTTGGCATGACTAAGATTCACACCTAAAAGATTAGAACCGCTTAACTTTATCCCTGAAAAATCTCTTTCCCCAGAATCATACTGTCGTATCAATTCTTCTACATTCATCTGCAATCCTATAGATAAATCAGTAGTTTAACTATAGGATATTAAATATTTTCTATAAGCGGGTAACGCGATTCGAACGCGCGACTTTCACCTTGGCAAGGTGACGCTCTACCACTGAGCTATACCCGCACTTTTAATGTGCAAAACTCACTATCTCAAATTTCTCAGAGTTTGTCAAGCTTTTTGCCCAAACTATTCCGCCGCCAATTCACTTAGCTGCGCTGAGGCACTTTTTAAGGACGACGGCAATTGACTATAATCGCTATTGGAGCGCATACTACGCATTAAACTTGCCATTTCTAGCGCATTCATGGCATAGTCCCAGCCTTTATTGCTTTTAATGCCTGCTCTTTCCATCGCTTGCTGCATGGTATCGGTGGTCAAGATCCCGAAAATTACCGGAACTCCGGTTTGAAACCCAATGGCGGCAATACCTTTAGCCACTTCTCCAGCTACATAGTCAAAATGGGGAGTTTGACCTTTAATAACCGCACCCAAACAAATAATCGCATCATAGCGCTGAGTCAAAGCTACTTGATGAGCGACTAAGGGAACTTCAAAACTACCGGGAACCCAAAAATAATCTACTTGAGTACCGTGAGGATTGGGGTCTACACCGTGACGTTTTAAACAGTCTTGACAGCCTTCTAAAAGCTTAGTTGTAATTAAGTCATTGAATCGCCCAATCACTATTGCTAGTCGTAACGGTTCGGTTTGGGTAAAAGTCCCCTCAAAAACTGCCATCAATCTCTCTCACATAAATAATACAAACATTAGCTATTAGCTTTAGGAGCAATTGCCGACTCAGACACGAGCTAATAGCTACAGGCTAACTTAAGCTACTAAAAAGTTTAAAGCACCTACCAAAAATACTAGCCCAATCCA
>QQTW01001745.1_pt1 | contig 15493 bp, 11 predicted proteins | sample 1904831 | NCBI WGS metagenome assembly QQTW01 (sample SAMN09435610, study PRJNA476489) | Subsurface metagenome, whole genome shotgun sequencing project. | reverse complement strand
GGCGATCGCGCTACATTTGCCCGGGCTTGAGCCACCTGGCTTCGCACCACTTTTACATCCACCGGACGCACTTCTGCAATGCGATCGAGGGTGGCTTGCGCTTGCGCTACCTGCTTGGAGCCAGATAACTGAATCCGGCTCAAATTAGCCTGGGCTTCGTTTAACTGTTGCCGCGCTGTATCGGCGGTGAGTTGCTTTCCATCGCGCAAGGAAGCAGAAACGGCTCCTTCGGTATACAGCGCTTGATAGCGCCGATCTTCGAGTTCTGCGTTGCGAAGTTCTGCTTGCAGACGAGCGATCGTGGCTTTCTGGGCAATAGTTTCGGTTTTTAATTCCACCTGTTGGCGGAGGGCGACTTGCGCCTGCGCCCGAATTTCTCCCGACTTTGCACCTGCTTCTATCTGCTCTAACCGAGCTTGGGCAACTCTCAACTGCTCTTGTGCTTCCCATAAAGCTGCCTGCCGACGCTTATAAGTATCTAGAACGGCAATGACATCTCCTTTACGAATCTGTTGACTGTGGCTCACCCTGAGAGCTTCAACTCGCGCTCCCTCCGAGGAAGTTGGTGCAAACACTTGAATAACCTCACCCTCTGGCTCTAATCGCCCCAGAGCAGATACCGTTTCAACCGTGGGCGCAACAGCCACAGCGATCGGCTGCTGCACCGGACGACTCAACCACACCTGGTAAGCAACCCCGCCGACTACTAGAAGACAACCGATGCCAAACATTGCCCCGAAGTAAGGCGATCGCCATTTAGCTGCCCGATTCATAAAATTCATGTTTTGCTCCATTGTTCACACCCAACGCCGGACACTCGCCTTATAGCGAAGATATTCATCACCGAATTTTTGCTCTAAATAATGCTCTTCACGCTTTATTACCCCGTTTTGCACAACAGCTACAAGCAGCAACAGAAGCAACAACGCCCAGAGGGCGTTAAAAAGTAGCGCAATGCCGACGTAAAGCATTATTAAAGACAAGTAAAGTGGGTTGCGACTAAAGCCGAACGCTCCATTGGAGACGATCGCTGTCGTTGGCAGAGAAGGATTAACTGCTGTCTGTGCGCGGCGCATCGCGCGAAAAGCTGAAATTGCTATCAAAGCTGCGCCGACAAGTAATACCACTCCTGATACGATTGATAGCGATCGCGGCAGGAAGTAGTTAATCGGAAAAATGAAATGAAGCAATAGTCCGAGCGCGAGTGTTCCAGCAAACAGTGCAGGCGGAAATGCAATTACTCCGGGATTATCCATTGTTTCTTCTGACATTGTATTTTCCTCAAATGTCCAGCTTGTTTACTATAATAATTGTATTCAATTTTTTGAATACAATTATCAAGATATACTCAATATATTGAATCCGTCAAGTAGAGTTATTGGTTATGGCACTCAAGCACACTATCCTGGCATTTTTATCTCGTCAGCCTCTGAGCGGCTATGACGTTGCCAAAGAGTTTGCTGAGGGGTTTGGCAGTTGCTTTTGGAAGGCAAGTCAGCAGCAAGTTTATGCCGAATTGACGAAGTTAGAGCAGCAGGGCAGCGTTGTTTACGACGCAATTCCCCAACCAGGGCGACTCGATAAAAAAATCTATTCCATTACCGAGCAGGGGCAGCAAGAACTGCTCGATTGGTTAACAAAACCCTGCGAACCCGCCGCCATTCGTGAAGATTTAGGCGTGATGGGGTTGGCAGGTCATCTGGTTCCATCTCAAGTAGTAGTCCGCGAAATTGAACGGCGGAGACAATTACACGTTGAAATGCTGCAACAGGTCAAGAAATTAGATGAGCATTTTTCCCAGCATCTCGATTCCCTAGACCTGAAAGATATTTATATGCACTTAGTGATTCGGCGCGGCATTCGGTATCAACAAGAGTGGGTAGCTTGGTGTGATGAAGCAATTGAGGCGATCGCGCAGGCTGTAAAACGTCAGGTAGTTGTAGAAGCTGAGTAAAAGTTTATTAGTGGGCTGAGGCTGATTTTCTTTATGAGCCTGAAACTAATGTTTCAGGCTCATAACTAAAGTTTTCAATTATCTTTAGCTTTTTAATGATGGTGGTGATGTCCGCCATCATGGTCGTGATGGTGATGATCGTGAGCGTGAGCTACAACCATGCTAGGATTGACAGCTACCGCTTGCTCGGCTAGTAATTCAGCAATATGGGGATTAGCCCAAGCTGCTGCCATTTCAACAAATTCAGTGCGATCATTTACACAAGGCATTTGAACGTAATTAACCTCAGAATGCTTGCGCTGTAAGGCATGAATGATATGGTCAACGTCTAGCAAAGTTTCGTGATTTTCGGTCGCAAACCCAATAGGCATAAATACGATCGCTTTTGCCCCCAAATCGATTAAATTTTTGGCAGCGACAAAGGCGTTGGGCTGCGTCCAGTCAATCAAAGGCGTATCATGATTGAGCCAGCCGACCGAAATTAGCGCGTAGCGGTTGATTAGTTCATCTCTAACGCGATCGTACAGCGCTTGACTTTCCACAATTCCTGAAGTGAAACCTTTAGCTTCGTGGGGACAACCATGATTCATTAATACGATGCCAATTTGCGAAGGCAAGTAAGCCGCCGCTAAATCTGTAGCGATTTTTTCCTCCACCATCTGCGCCATCAATTTAATGTAGGCACTTTCGTTGTAAAAAGAAGGAATATAACGCTGTCCTTTAAGCCAGTGTTCGCCATCGTCAGCTAGTTTAGTCAAAGCTTGGTTGACTTGCTCGACGGCGATCCCGCTAGTAAAAATTGAGTCTACAACTAATAGAGGATAAATCAGTAGCTTATCAAAACCTTGAGCTTTGATTTCTTCTAACACCTGTTCGGGGAGAAAAGGAGCGCAGAAGTTGAAGGCTTTAAATACTTGAATTTGGTTTCCCCATTTTTCTTGCAGGCACTTTTCGATTCCAGCGCGTTGACTCTCAAAAATAGCATTGTGAGGCGAGACAAAATGATCGTGCTGGTGATCCCATTCATGGCGATCGAACAAGGCTAATAGCTTGGCAAGCGGTGGATAAATCCACGTTGGTACGGGGGCAAATTTAGCTGTGAGCAGATTTAAAGCTTGTTCGTTGTAGTTAGCAAAATCCTCGTAGCTTTCAACTTCACCATAACCCATGAGTAATACAGCAACTCGGTCTTTAGCTGTTGCTTGAGCGGGTGTGGTTGAATGAGATTTTTCAGGGGTAGCTACCACTATAAATATCCTCGGCTAGATAAATTTTTGAATTGTTGGGCTAGATAGTCAGTCTTTCATTCATTAGGTTAACATCCCCTACTGGGGGATTGTTAAAGTAAGTTTGATTTTAAAAATATATAAATATTTGGGCATTGCTAAATTTGGTTATATTTTCTCTTGTTTGCAACTCCCCTAGTATCCTTATTTCCTCCCTCAATTGGCAACGCCGTTTAAGGTGCAAGCCTAACAGCGTCCCGCCCTTCTCGTTTAGCTTTATACAATGCCGCATCGGCTTCGCGAATAACTGCTTGTCCCGTCATCCCATGTTCGGGAAAACTAGCTACACCTAACGATAGGGTAATTTGACCTAGGGGTTCGTGGCGATACTTAAGGTTTAAGTGTTTGATGCCTTCTCTTAATTGCTCGGCGCGCTTGCTTGTAACTTCTAAAGTTCCTTCTGGTAAAATTAAGGTAAATTCTTCACCTCCATAACGACAAGCAATATCCGAGCCTCGGACATATTTTTGTAAAAACTTCCCTAATTCTTTAAGTACGCTGTCTCCAGCTTCATGACCAAAAGTATCGTTAAAGCGCTTAAAGTGGTCAACGTCAAGCATAATAACTCCCAAGGATTGGTTCTTGCGATCGCATCTTTGAATTTCCCGGTCTAAAGATTCTTCCATGTATCGGCGATTGAATAACCCTGTAAGCGGATCGCGGATGCTTTGATTTTCTAGTTTTTCTCGCAGTTTAATATTTGCCAGCGCTAAAGAAATATGTTCGGCAACGGTGACTGCTAGTTGCTGTTTGGCTTCAATTACTGTTCCTGACTCCAAAGAACTGAGATAAAGCATTCCCAAAGCTTCCCCTTGGGCAATCATGGGTACGCACAAAGAAGCGGCGGGAAGGGGGTGATCTAGGTGCTGACACTGCAAATTGCCATGTAACGCCCCAGCAAAATGCAATCGTCCCCGCCGCAATGCCCAGCAATCATTAGGCAAAAAGAACCCGTGGCTAGTCATGGGTGGCGCTCCCCAAGTAACGACAGCTTCGACAAGGTTTTTAGAGGCATTAATTAAAAAGATGCCGCCGGGAACGTCGGGAAACATTAGCTTCAAAAAAGTAGAAATTGCCGTGTAAGCTTCTTCAATAGTGCGACAGGCTTGAAGAACATCGCTGATTTCGCTAAGTAAAGTTATTTCATGATTGCGCTGTTCTAGTTCCTTTACTGAGCGATTTAGGCGTTCGTTTGTTTGCTGGAGTTGGGCTTCGGTTTGTTGACGATGGGTAATATCGCGGAAAATGCTCTGCGTAGCAACGGGTTTGCCATCAATAATTTTACAGCTGGCGCTACCTTCAACCAAAATACTTCTGCCATTTTTGGTAATAAATTCTGCTTGTACAGCGCCTAATTTCTCCCCAGTCAACACACGCTGAAATAACTCTTGGCAATGGACTTGAGAATCGGGAGAAATAACATCAAATAGGGAAAGATCGTTAATTTCAGCTTCGCTATAACCTAGAGCTTCGCGCCAAGCTCGATTGACATAAATAAAATGCCCGTCTAAGGCAACGCTCTGAATTAGATCGTTAGCGTTTTCAAATAAGTCATAATAGCGTTCTTGACTTTCTTTCAAAGCAAGTTCGGCTTCGGCGCGTTCGGTGATGTCGCTACCACTTGCAATTACATACTCAACCGCGCCCGTTTGGTCGCGCAGTTGAGTATTTGACCAACTGATGGAACGGCGATCGCCATTGCGAGCGATCCAGTGCGTTTCATATTTGTCCGTGCTATTTGATTGGAGGTTTTCTATAGAGTTTTTTACCAAACTCACTTCGTGGGATTGGACAAATAAATCCCACAAATACTTGCCTTTAACTTCATCGCTGTAATAACCCGATATTTGTTCGGCGGCGCGGTTGAAACGAACAATTTTTCCTTGCGCGTCGCAAACTACTACTACCGAAGAAATCGTGTCCAAAACAGCAAAAATAAAGTCCCGTTCTTGCGCTAAATCAGTTTCTATTTGCCGACGTTCGTTAATTTCTCGTTCAATGAAATAGTAGACAATTGCTAAAACCAAAAAGTTGAGCAAGATTCCGGTAGAAAATACGATCGCGTAGTTGTAATTATTTGTTTGTACGGAGCGCGAACTCTGTTGTAATAGCTTGCTTTCGGCAGCTTTCATTTCTTGAATCGTTGCGTCCAGCTTGTCAGAGATAGCTTGACCTTGCTGGGTTATTAGCGATGGCGCTGCTAAGTCAAAGTTTTGTTTGCGGAGATTGATCGCGTTTTCTACCCCTGTTAGTTCCCGATCGATTAGCTGTTCGAGAATTGCTAAACGTTCTTGCCGATCGCTGCGGTTGACAATTTGAGTTTTTAATTGACTAATTTCTTGTGGAATAGAGGCTTTGACGCGATAGTACGGCTCCAAATATTCTAGTTGGGGGCTATTAATGTAGCGATATTTGGCGATCGCTACTTCTTTCATCTGTAAGTTTATATTTTCTAGCTTGTCAATTGTTTTATAGTATTCAATCTGCTTTGCTGTATTTTTTACCTTATCGCTGATGCTGCGATGGGCAAGAAACCCGCCACCAGCTACAATTGCTGAGGCAAGTCCCAGACCCATAGCCACTTTTTGGAAAAATTGCTTGCGTTCTTTAGGTTTTTGCTGGCGCTTAAATTCGCTACTTTCTAACTTAGATAGGTTGTTGCGTAACTCAATAAGTTTGACAACTTGACGTGCTAAGGCTTTGAGCGATTCAATTTGTTGAGAGTTAAGTTCTCTTGGTACGTAGTCAATAGCAGCAAGACTGCCCAAAGCGTAGTTTTCTGATGTAATTAACGGTACGCCAGCATAAAAGCGGATATTCGGGGGAGAAGTTACTAGAGCGTTGCGGGCAAAACGTTCGTCTTTTGCCGCATCAGGAACAATAAATATTTCTTCTTGTAAGATTGTATATGCGCAAAAAGCTTGTTCGCGTGAAGTCTCTGTTGTTTCTAAGCCAAACTTAGATTTAAACCATTGACGACGGGCATCAACCAGGCTAATTACGGCAATCGGAGTGCCGCAAATAGCTGCTGCCAAGTGAGTAATATCGTCATAGGCTTTTTCTGCGGGAGTATCAATAATTTGATATTGACAGAGCTTTTTTAGCCTAGCAGCTTCATTTTCTGGTATTGGCGGTGTAATTATTTTGTCCATTATTTACCAATTGCCCAGTTGGAAAGTTTACTTACCGTACTTAGCTGACGACATTACTATACTTAGCTACATAAACTTTCTTGCAAATGTACTAGTGTCATATTGCTATCAAAGCTACGGTGTCAACTCCCTTACAACCTATTTTAGGTTACTATTTTCTCACCGTAAGCACAAAAGTTATCAAAACTCAAAACTATATCTGATTTTAAGTTTTTGATTTGGTTATCGTTATGAGTATTTTTATTTGTCCCGGATTTAATTTACCTCAATATACGCAGTCTTTGCTGCAGGAATTACTAGCTGCTAACTCAAGCTCAAATTTGATCGAAAAAACAAATGTATTTCCCGCTCAAAGCTACACCGCAATATCGGCGTTGCACATCATTCAAAATTTGATTGATACTTACGGGCAACCCCTAGAAGCCGCACCCGTAGTATTTATTAGCTTTAGCGCCGGGGTGGTTGGAGCCATGGGCGCAGCTTGGGGATGGCAGCTAATGGGAGGAAAAGTGAAAGCTGTAATTGCGATCGATGGTTGGGGAGTACCGCTATGGGGAAATTTTCCTATCCATCGGCTCAGTCACGATTATTTTACCCACGCGACAACAATAATATGCGATCGCCAACAGGATGATAGTTTTTACGCCGAGCCAGCAGTAGAGCATTTGCAGATGTGGCGATCGCCTTCTAAAGTCACGGGTTGGGCAACTTGTCGCTTTAATTCTAGGGAGAAGTCGTACCTTAATGCTGCGGAATTTATTTCAATGCTATTGAAGCGCTATCGAGAAATTGAGTAGATTGGGGACGATACTTAAATTTTTAAGATATTTTATGTTTCCTGTAGAAGAACCAACCGCAACGCAAGTTGGGTTTCGCGCTTTGCTCAAAAATCGCTCCTTTATGGTGTTGTGGCTGGGACAATTAATTTCCCAAATAGCAGATAAAATTCTTTTAACTTTACTGATTGCATTACTAGCGGTTTACCCCACACCTACGGGGGCAGAAAACTCTATGCGCTCGGTTTTACTGCTTACTTTTACATTACCAGCGATTTTATTTGGTTCGGCGGCAGGAATTTTTGTAGACAGGTTAGGTAAAAAGACAATTCTTGTAGTTTCCAATTTGATTCGAGGGCTACTGATTATCAGTATTCCTTTTTTGCCAAGGGAATTTGTAATTTTATTATTGATAACATTTATTATTTCAACAATTACTCAGTTTTTTGCTCCCGCAGAACAAGCGGCAATCCCGCTACTAATCCGCCACGAAAACTTGTTAGCAGCCAATGCCCTATTTACTACAACCACGATGGGGGGTTTTATTGTGGGCTTTGCGATCGGGGAACCGCTTTTAAGTCTTAGTCAAGCTTGGGGAGGAAATTATGGGCAAGAGTTTTTAGTTGGTGGTTTGTATTTTTTGGCCGCAGCGACGTTGCAAGCTGTGGCTTTAAAAGAAGCTGTTGGTAGTAGCAGCAGCCTGATGGTAGATCCCTGGCAAGAAATCAAAGCAGGGTTCTGGTATCTCAAGCAAAACCGCATGGTTTGGAATGCGATGTTGCAACTGACAACTTTGTATTGTACGATCGCGGCGCTAATGGTGCTAACTTTTAGCTTGGCTCCGCAAATTGGCTTGCAGTCAGAGAAACAATACGGCTTTATATTGGCGGCGGCGGGAATTGGCATTATATTAGGCGCGGGACTTTTAGGGCATTGGGGCGATGTCTTTCGTCATCAGCCACTGCCTTTGTTTGGTTTTTTGACTATGGCGTTTGCTTTAGCTGCTTTTAGCTTTGCGAGCAATTTATGGCTGGGTTTAGGGCTAAGTGCTTTATTGGGGTTAGGGTGTGCTTTAGTAGGCGTACCGATGCAAACTTTAATTCAAAGAGAAACCCCTACGGATATGCACGGTAAGGTTTTTGGATTTCAAAATAACTTAATAAATATTGCTCTGAGTGCGCCTTTGGCAATTACAGGCCCCATTACTGATGCGGTTAGTAATGCCGTAGGTTCCGAGGCGGTGGGTTTGCGGATAGTATTAGTGGGGATGAGTGCGATCGTTTGTGGGGTAGGTATTTGGGCTTGGCAGAATACTCGCCGCGTTTTGCGAAATGTAATCTAACTCTGACAAAGTTCGCTACTAAAGTAAGATTTTCAATTAAAATGAATCTTTGAATACAAAAAATCCTTACTATTAAATTAACTATTGCGTGAGGTTTACCTAGTGCGTTCACGAAATATCCCCCCAGGGGAATCGCGTTCTAAAATTAATTCTATAACTCCAGAACTCTTAAGCGTAGAAGTCTCAGGAGCGCCGATAATTAGCGCTAGGCGGGCTAGTGGTGGGTTTGCTTTGATAGACTCGCTCAAACGGCACGGTGTCGAGCATATCTTTGGCTATCCCGGCGGGGCAATTTTACCGCTTTATGACGAGCTTTATAAAGCTGAAGCGGCAGGCGGTATCCAGCACATTTTGGTCAGACACGAACAAGGCGCGGCTCATGCCGCAGATGGTTATGCGCGGGCAACAGGAAAAGTAGGAGTATGCTTCGCAACTTCCGGGCCGGGAGCGACAAACTTAGTTACAGGTATTGCTACAGCCCAGATGGATTCGATCCCGATGGTAATTGTTACCGGGCAAGTTGCTCGCTCGGCAATTGGGACGGATGCTTTTCAAGAGACGGATATTTATGGGATTACGCTGCCTATTGTCAAGCACTCTTATGTAGTGCGCGATGTTAGAGAGATGGCGCGGACGGTAGCAGAAGCATTTTACATTGCAAGTACCGGACGACCGGGACCAGTTTTAATTGACGTGCCTAAAGATGTCGGGCTGGAAGAATTTGACTACGTGCCTGTAGAACCGGGTACGGTTAAGCTGCCGGGGTATCGTCCTACCGTTAAAGGCAATCCCCGCCAAATTAATGCCGCATGGCAATTGATGCAGAATTCGCGCCGTCCGCTATTGTATGTGGGTGGAGGGGCAATTTCTGCCAGCGCACATAACGAAATTAAGCAACTTGCAGAGTTATTTAATATTCCTGTCACAACTACTTTGATGGGTAAGGGTGCTTTTGATGAAAATCATCCTTTGGCTTTGGGAATGCTGGGAATGCACGGCACGGCTTATGCAAATTTCTCGGTCAGCGAATGCGATTTGTTGATTTGCGTAGGAGCGAGGTTTGACGATCGCGTTACGGGAAAACTGGACGAATTTGCTTCCCGCGCTAAAGTTATTCATATCGATATCGATCCGGCGGAAGTCGGCAAAAACCGCATCCCAGAAGTGCCAATTGTGGGGGATGTCAAGCAAGTATTAATCGATTTGTTGGCCCTGGGTCAGGCAGAAGGCGATCGCGCAAGTACCCCAAATCAAACTCAAGAATGGTTAAATCGGATCAATACTTGGCGGCAAGATTATCCTTTGACCGTGCCTCATCATGCCGACAGTATGTCCCCTCAAGAAGTGATTGTCGAACTTGCTACCCAAGCCCCAGATGCTTACTACACAACAGATGTAGGACAACATCAAATGTGGTCGGCACAGTTTCTCAAAAATGGCCCCCGGCGGTGGATTTCTAGTGCGGGTTTAGGGACTATGGGTTACGGATTGCCTGCCGCGATGGGTGCAAAAGTCGCCTTACCTACGGAAGAAGTCATTTGTATTAGTGGTGATGCCAGTTTTCAAATGAATTTACAAGAGTTGGGTACGCTTGCACATTACGGGATAAATGTCAAGATTGTAGTTGTAAATAATGGCTGGCAAGGAATGGTACGCCAGTGGCAGCAAGCATTTTATGGGGAGCGTTATTCGTCCTCAAATATGGAACCAGCAATGCCAAACTTTGAAATGCTGGCAGAAGCTTATGGCATTAGAGGAATTAAGATTAATCACCGGGAAGAATTGAGCGACGCGATTTCTCAAATGTTGGCTCACAATGGGCCGGTGCTGGTAGACGCGCACGTTACTAAAGACGAGAATTGCTACCCTATGGTAGCGCCAGGTAAGAGCAATTCCCAGATGATTGGCTTGCCAGAGGTTGCAAAACCCGAACAAGTAGAACTAGTTTATTGCAGCAGTTGCGGCGCTAAAAACGTCAGCAACAAATTCTGTCCTGAATGCGGTACTAAGTTGTAGTTACTGGTAAGTTAATTATGCGATCGGCGGGATAAATGTTTATCCCGCCGATTTTTTTAGTTAGCTATTGGTACGTTTTGAAATGCTTGAGTGTTGGGAATATATATGTCTACACTGCTGACTTCTCTTGGAACTTGCAAAAAGACATAAGCATCGGCGGAAGTTTGATTTTGGATTTTCATTGAAAACAAAGATACAGAACCAGTTGATTCACCTGCTACAGCTTTATAAGTTTCGCTAGTTTCGGAATTGCGGGCTGTTGCCCCACCCATATATATCACATCGCTGCTAACAGCCGTTTGCGGTCTAAGCAAGCGGACGCGCACTTGAACGTTGACTACATCTGGCTGTCCTTTGACGCTATTTACTCGCAGTAATTCTAATTGCCCTTTAGTTTTAAAGGCAGGCTGAACAAATTGCCCCGGTTGGATAGTAGCACTGATTGTCGGCGCTGGGGAAGTAGGAGCGGGGGCTACGGTAGGCGGTACAGAATTTGCTGGAATAGTGTTAGAGGCACTGCGGAGTAGGTTGCAGCCGTGCCATCGTTGGGTTGGGCGCTTAATGGTGCTTGAACTTGGTTATTAGAATTAGCAGCAGTCAAACTATTAATGTTGTCTTTTACTTGGCTAAGTTCTTGCCGCAGTTGGGAAACTTGAAATAAAGTTAAGCCCATACCTAATAAAGCAACACTAGATAACAATAAAGCGATCGCCGATAAAGTTTTATTGCCAGAATGCTGAACAATAGTAGGGCTGGTAGGGCTGTTTACACCCCGCTCTTGGGCTGCCATAGTTTTAGATGCCAAAAATAATCTGTATATTAATTCGGTTTGTGGTTAATACAATAGCTGCGGCTGGTTTTCCTAAGATATCTAAATGCGATACTTAAACATTTGTTGTAACAATTACACCTAAAGTCCTCTTGGAGAAATTCTGCCCAGGGAAAGGTTTGTTTGAAGTTAGTAATTTGTCCCTGAAAAATGCTTAAAATCTAAACTTGCGATCGCAAAATAATCGAATCTATAATGTTGCAATTAGTTAAAAGTAAGTCAGCAAAATTCCTCTCAGGCATTGCTAAAAGTGGATTAGTCATAATTTTACTCAATGCCCAGTTGAGTATTAGTCAGTCAGTGACAGCGCTACCTAATTCTAGAAAAAACCTGCAAAATCCACGCCGTCAACAACTAGTTGCAGTCAAAAAAAATCCCCAGGAAATTTATGCCCAGTCTGCGTTACCTAAGAATTTAGTTTGCCAAGCGCAACTAGGTAGGGCAATAGAGACAATTATCGATCGCCCGCAATTTAGTCAAGCGCGGTGGGGAATAGTTGTTCAAAAGTTGAATAATGCTCAAAATCTCTACAGTCGCGATGCCGATAAATACTTTATTCCCGCTTCAAATCTCAAAATAATAACAACGGCGGCGGCGTTACAGCAACTAGGGGCAAATTTTCGCCTTCGTACTTCTATTTACGGTACAGATAGCGGTTTATTACGGCTAGTCGGGCGCTTCGATCCTAGTTTGACCGATGTTCAAATTACAGCCTTAGCTAGGCAGTTAAAGCTAACAGGAGTTCGCCAGTGGAACTATTTAGCTGTAGAAGGCGATCGCTTTGCTGAGGATATTATCAACCCAGACTGGGAATGGGGAGACATTCAGGCAGATTACGGCGCACCTATTGGTAGCTTAATCCTCAATCAAAATGCCGTCACGTTACAGCTATTACCCCAACAACTAGGTCAACCATTGCGCCTTAAGTGGCAAGATCCAATTGCCGCTAAACAGTGGCAAAAAGTTGACAATCAATCGCTAACCGCCTCAAAAGAACCCGCAGAAGTTGAAGTAATTCGGGATTTGAGCGGTACTTTGAAAATTAGCGGACAGTTAAGCGTTGATTCTCCACCAGAATCAGTATCTCTAGCAGTTATCGATCCAAAAGAGAACTTTATCCAACACTTGCGCCAAGCATTAATAGTTGGGGGTATTCAAGATAATACCAATCGAGTCCGACTAAATCTTGTTGAAGTTGAAAAGCAACTAGCGAACGCGCCGGAACTCGCCGCCGTAGATTCGCCGCCTTTATCGGAGTTATTATTAGAGGCAAATCTTAATAGCAATAACTTGTATGCCGAGGCGTTGCTACGCACGTTGGGAACTAAAGTAAATTCTTCTGACAGCAAATTGCAAAAAGGGATAGTTGCAGCTAAACAGGCTTTAACCATACTTGGGGTAGATCCAAAGGGCTATGTTTTAGCCGATGGTTCGGGATTATCGCGGCATAATTTAGCTTCGCCAAAAGCGATCGCTCAAACATTAAGAGCTATGGCATCGTCCCCGTATGCAGCTATTTACCGCGCTTCTCTACCAGTGGCGGGCATCAGTGGCACTCTAACTAATCGCTTCAAAAATACTCCGGCTCAAGGAGTCGTCAGCGCCAAAACCGGGACAATAAGCGGAGCGGTAGCTTTGTCAGGATATATTAATACGCCAAACTACGAGCCGCTTGTGTTTAGTATTATTGTTAACCAATCCGACCAAAGTACGATCGCAATTCGCCAAGCTGTAGATGAAATCGTCCTTTTGCTTGTATCTTTGCGTCGTTGTTAATCTAGCTTAATAAAACTTTCGGATGGGAAAATCTAACAAGTTATATTCTGGCTGTGTTGCCGATAAGTTTTACCTCCACCAGCAACTGGTGCTATACTCAGAAAATACGTGGGTATGTAGCTCAGTGGATAGAGCATCAGATTCCGGTTCTGAGGGTCGGGGGTTCAAATCCCTCCATACTCGTTTTAAATATAATCACTAAAACGTTACTACACTACGGATGGATTCTCCTTTGTGCATTAAATCAAAAGCATCATTGATTTTGTCTAAAGGCATGGTATGAGTAATCAAGTCGTCAATATTTATCTTGCCTTCCATGTACCAATCAACAATTTTTGGTACATCGGTGCGCCCTCTAGCACCCCCAAATGCCGAACCTTTCCAAACTCTCCCCGTTACTAATTGAAAAGGACGAGTAGAAATTTCTGCCCCTGCTTCTGCTACGCCAATAATTACACTAACGCCCCAACCTTTATGACAGCATTCCAAAGCTTGGCGCATAATATTGACGTTACCAATACATTCAAAACTGTAATCAGCGCCACCTTTGGTTAAATCAACTAGATAAGGTACTAAATCGCCTTCAACTTCTTTGGGATTGACAAAATGAGTCATGCCAAATTTTTCAGCCAATTCTCGCTTGCTGGGATTAATGTCAACACCAATAATCATATTTGCGCCCACCATCCGCGCCCCTTGGATGACGTTTAAACCAATTCCACCCAAACCAAAAACTACAACATTTGCCCCTGGTTCGACTTTGGCAGTATGAATTACTGCGCCAATTCCTGTAGTTACTCCACAACCGATATAGCAAACTTTATCAAAGGGCGCATCGTCGCGGATTTTGGCTATAGCAATTTCCGGCAGTACAGTATAATTTGCAAAGGTAGATGTTCCCATGTAATGATGCAACATTTGTCCGTCGATGGAAAATCTACTTGTACCATCGGGCATTAAACCACGCCCTTGAGTTGAACGAATTGCTTGACAGAGGTTAGTTTTGCGGCTGAGACAATACTCGCACTGACGACATTCGGGAGTGTATAGAGGGATGACGCGATCGCCTTTTTTAACACTTCTGACTTCCGATCCCACTTCGACAACAATACCCGCCCCCTCATGCCCCAAAATCGCCGGAAATAGCCCTTCTGGATCTTTACCGGAGAGCGTATACGCATCGGTGTGACAAATTCCTGTAGCTTTAATCTCTATTAGCACCTCTCCTGTTTTTGGTGGCGCGAGTTGAACGGTAGTAACTTCTAACGGCTTCCCGGCGGCAAAGGCTACGGCGGCTTTTACGTCCATAATGTCTTAAAGTCCTAGCTTAGTTAATTTAGGCGCGATCGCGCTAGCACATTTGCAGAGCTTCGCCCTTATTCACTGATAGCCTAAAATGTATAGAATGCGCGAATTTTAATCGAATTTTGCAAGTCTCCCGCCAACTTTTTTAGCGCTAACACGGCGCGAGCATTATCTTATGAGTATTTTTACCCTGCAAGCTGTCAAAAAAGACTTTGGAATTAAGGAAATCCTCAAGGACGCTAGTTTTAGTATCGATACTACCGACAAGGTAGGATTAATTGGTACGAATGGTTCGGGGAAGTCTACGCTATTAAAAATAATCGCGGGTTTAGAATCGATTGATAGCGGACAAGTTTTAGTTAATTCTGGGGTGAGAATTGTTTACCTCCCCCAACAGCCAGATTTAGAGGAGAATAATACGGTTTTAGAACAGGTTTTTGCTGATACTGGCGAACAAATGGCTTTAGTGCGCGAGTATGAAGAAATCTCTGACAAATTAGCGCATCATCCAGACGATACCGAGCAATTAATGTCGCGTCTATCCACTGTAATGCAGAAGATGGAAACGAGCGACGCTTGGGAAGTTGAAACTAAAGCAAAAATTATTCTTACAAAGCTGGGAATATCCGATTTTGAGGCAAAAATTGGCACTTTATCGGGTGGATATCGCAAGCGAATTGCTTTAGCAGCTGCTTTACTTTCCGAACCCGATGTATTGTTAATGGATGAGCCAACAAACCATTTAGATGCTTTGTCTGTAGAATGGTTGCAAAGTTATTTGAATCGCTATCGCGGGGCCATATTATTAATTACTCACGATCGCTATTTTCTCGATCGTGTTACTAATCGCATTATTGAAATCGATCGCGGCGATATTTATAGTTATAGCGGTAACTATTCTTATTACCTAGAAAAGAAAGCTTTAGCAGAAGATTCAGCAGTTAGCACTCAGCGCAAACATCAAGGTTTATTGCGCCGCGAATTGGAATGGTTGAAAAAAGGACCAAAAGCTCGGAGTACTAAACAAAAAGCTCGTATAGACCGCGCTCCAACATTT
>QQTW01001744.1_pt1 | contig 15498 bp, 13 predicted proteins | sample 1904831 | NCBI WGS metagenome assembly QQTW01 (sample SAMN09435610, study PRJNA476489) | Subsurface metagenome, whole genome shotgun sequencing project. | reverse complement strand
GGTCTTTGGAACACCATCCCAATTCGCCGCCGCACTTCCACCGGATCTATATCAGCGGCGTAGAGATCTTGATCGTAGTAATGCACCTTTCCTTCTGCCCGAAAGCTCTTGATTAAATCGTTCAGGCGATTGTAGCACCGCAGCAACGTACTCTTTCCACACCCAGAAGGACCAATAAATGCTGTAATTTTGTTTTTTGGAATATCGATGTTGATATTCTTCAGAGCTAGGAAGTTACCGTAGTATACATTCAGGTTTTCTGTATGGAAAACAGTTGCTGTTTTTTGAGCGGCGCGAGTTTCAGAACGCATATATAAGTTGGGTTAAGGTTTTGACAACAATGAATCGGGGCTTGGTGTTTCTCTTGTGTAACTACAACAAACTAAGTATTTAATGGAATTAATGGCACGAACTTCGATCTTGCTTACAAGTAGCAATCAACTCCAGAGTTATTCCTATCTTTTTGTTTCTTAATAATCTAATTTCTATCTAATGGCGGATGTTTAATTTTACTTAGTGAACCTCTGCCTCTACCTATTGTAACTTGCTACACACAATTTAACTTGAATTTATGTAATTGCTTCGTCTCTCACCTCCGTCGTCAGGTGTAGTTGGTTAATAAACTCGTCGAGATGTTGCTAACCGAGCAATCATACTAGTAATCAGCACCAGAAAAACGAGGATAAACGAAGCTGCCCAAGCAAGCTGTTGCTGATTTTTAAACGGTACTGTGGCAAAGTTGTAAACTAAGACTGCTAGAGAAGCAGTTGGCTCCATTAAACGGTTATTCCATCTAGTCCAGAACTGTGTAAACAAAGCTGTAAACAGTAAGGGTGCAGTTTCCCCCGCCGCACGAGCGATCGCCAAAGTTATACCTGTAATAATTGCTGGTAGTGCTGCTGGCAGTATAACCTTGGATACAGATTGGAAATCAGTCGCACCCAGCCCCACCGCAGCCTGTCGTAATTCATTTGGCACTAGTTGCAGCGCTTCGTCAGTAGTGCGAACAATAATCGGTAACATCAGAATTGCCAGGGCAAAACCTCCAGCCCAAGCAGAATAAGTTCTGGTTGTCAATACGATTACACCATAAGCAAACACACCCACAATGATCGAAGGAACACCACTCAGCACGTTAGTGGCGAAGCGAGTCCACTGGGCAATTTTTCCGGAACTAAACTCAGTTAAATAAATCGCTGCCATAATTCCAAACGGAATGCTAATCAGCGCTCCAATTCCTACCATAATCAAGGTGCCAAGAATGGCATTACCAAAGCCCCCACCAGGTACTAAGGGTGGTGGTGGTAACTCGGTAAACGCGCTGGTGTTGAGACGGCTAACGCCTTGAACAGTGACATAAAATAGCACTGCTAGTAACGGCAGCAAGGCAAGGCCAACACAAGCAAACACCAGCACGTTCATGACTGTGCTAAACACATTTCGACGTGAGGTAGGCGATCGCTTCAGATTACTTGCTGATGTAGCAGGATTTGGATTTCGATCGGGAGTTGCCATATAAAAATATTAGGAATCACAATAAGGCTGAAGAGGTTAGAGAGCGGAGGTTTTGAATGCCAGACGTTTGAATGCCCGAAAGCTTTACTTCATACTTCACACTGCGCTTTGGGCGCTGCAACGCTTACATACTTTGAGCGTACAGACGCGATATATCGCGTCTCTACATACTTCACACTTGTTTAAATTTTCTGCATTCTGTATACGAGAAACTGTGCCATGATATTTACTAGCAGCGTGATCGCAAACAGAACTAATGCTGCATACATCAAAGCTGCTACTTGCAAACCACTTGCTTCCGCAAACTGATTGGCCAGCAAAGAAGGAATCGTATTTCCTGGTGCTAAAAGCGAAGCATTGATATTGTTAGAGTTGCCAATTACCATTGTCACTGCCATTGTTTCACCAATAGCGCGACCAAGAGCCAGCATCACTGCACCGACAATACCAGAGAAGGCTGCTGGTACTATTATTTTAAGAATTGCTTCCCAACGAGTTGCACCCAATCCCACTGCTGCTTGTCGTAAATTAGAGGGTACAGAAATTAAGGCATCACGGGAAATTGCTGTGACTGTTGGCAGAACCATAATTGCCAGAATGACACCTGCTATCAGCATTGAACGGTTAGCAGGAGGAGTGCTAAAAAGCGGTAGCCAGCCGAAGTAAGCGTGAATTGGTTGAGTTAGCTGCGCTAGCACTGGCCCCAAAACGAAAATTCCCCACAACCCATAAACAACACTAGGAATTGCTGCCAAGAGTTCGACTAGAAAGACGAATACCATCTGTATTCTTGATGGCAGATAGTCTTCGCTCAAGAAAATTGCTACCCCTAATCCTACTGGTACTGCGATCGCCAGAGCGATCGCGGAAGATACCACCGTTCCATAAATCATTGGCAAAGCGCCATACTGCTGATTAACTGGGTCCCAGGCAGTATTAACTAAGAACTTACCGCCAAATTGCGCGATCGCTGGTGACGCTTCAATTGCTACCTCAATCGCAATCCAGAGCAAAATGCCAGCAACAGCCAGCGCAAATATCCCAGTCAGCCAAATAAATCCCTTATCTACTGCCTTTTCCCAGCTTGAACGCGGTTTAATGGCAACTTTTGTCTCTATGGCAGGTGAACTCATGATTAATCTGCGTTCTTTGTATAATTTTCAATTACTACAAAACCCAAGGTAATTACATTAGTGGCGATCGCTTCGATTTAATGCCATACTTGCCTCTTAGCCGAAGGATACAAACTTTATGTAAAGAAAAAGTTAAGTTTAGTTAAAATTCACTGATATATCAAACACTAACTTACGTTGAAACACAAAATCTCACGATGGCTAGTTAAATTTCGCTGCAAAAACAACTGTAATGGTAAAATTCCATCACACAAATTTTCCACTACTTCAGCTTCAGTGTAACTCTAAAATGGCCTTTAATCAGCTGTTAGTTCCACTGCTAAGAATTTATCTCAAAACCACTGAATCGTTGATATATCCTTATATTTCACTTTTGACGCGGACAAGAAACTCTTAATTTTCCCACCTTTTGAAGGGATCTGGGGGTATCTTCCAAGGGCTGAAAGAGTTTTGAGATAGTTCCTGAGTAGTCAAAATACACAAATGTGTGATTATGGCAACAACGAATGGAAAATTTTTTACTGCAAATATTATTGTATCTTTAAAATCAAAATTCGTGGCTTACACTATCGATAAATAACTTTGAAACGCTTTTACATACAACTAGCGGGCGGGTTTAATAAACATCCGTACTTCGGGCGGACAACTTTGAAAAACCCGCATGACAAACTCAAATCTCAAAACTCAGAACTATTTGAACGGTGGCTGCTCCCAATCAATTATTATGGACTCTGATTGGCTTAATCCTAACCATTGCTGGCACTTTTCTGGAAGCATCTGTTACCAGCGTGCCAACAGGTTGGAGCGATCGGGGAATTCAGACTATACCTCTAGGTGTTACCTATCAAATTGGTGCCGTATTGCTTGTAGGTTGTTTGGGAGGTAAGAATGCTGGAGCGCTATCTCAAATAGCGTATCTGATTCTCGGTTTAACATCGTTGCCTGTGTTTTCTCAAGGTGGTGGTATCGGCTATTTTCAGCAGCCACAATTTGGTTATTTATTAGGGTTTGTTCCTGGTGCTTGGGTTTGTGGCTCCTTAGCATTTCAAGTGCCGCGTAAGTTAGAGTATCTTGCCTTTTGTTGTGTTTGCGGTTTGCTGACGATCCACATTTTTGGTTTAGGGTATCTGATACTGAGTCATATTTTTCACTGGACTAGCCCACAAGCATTACCTTTTCTACAAACTGCCCTTCACTACTCCTTTTATCCTTTACCTGGACAGCTAGCGATAGTCTGTGCCGTGACTGTCTTAGTCTATGGCTTAAGGCTGTTATTGTTTTATTAAATATGTCGTTTGTTATTTGTCATTTGTACGAGTGTCCTTTGTTATTTGTCCTAGCCTACGGCAAGCCGCGATTGCGTCTATGTTCAAAACTCTTGACTCTTGACTCTTGACACATGACCAATCACAAATGACCAATGACAAAATAATCATGCGTTTGAAAAATCGACGATTTTGGATTGCTGCGCTCATCAGTTTTGTTTTAGACCAATTAACTAAATACTGGGTGGTGCAAAACCTTGGTTTAGGTGACACACGCGCTATATGGTCTGAGGTATTTCACCTTACGTATGTCACTAATACTGGCGCAGCTTTTAGTTTGTTCGCTGGTAAGGTGGAGTGGTTACGCTGGCTATCTTTGCTAGTAAGTTTATTACTGATGGCGTGGGCATGGCTTGGCCCGGCGATGAATACTTTGGAACAGTTAGGCTATGGTTTCATTCTTGGCGGAGCGCTAGGCAACGGGATCGATCGCTTTTTTGCTGGCAAGGTAGTTGATTTTTTAGACTTTCGGCTAATTCATTTTCCCGTCTTTAATTTCGCAGATGTTTTTATTAACTTCGGCATTATCTGCTTACTAATTGCTAGCTTCCCAAACGCAGCTAAGAGCGATCGCGTTCGATGACATATACAATGAAAAATCCCCACTCTAGCTAAGTAGCCTTAGTGGGGAAACAAAGGGGATTATCTTTCAGAACTGTAGCAGAGTTAAATACTTTAATTTATTGCCCCGTGCTGCCACCGGAGGGGGTAGTAGGCGTTGGACTCATGCTACCAGGACTCATGCTACCAGGTGTGCTACCCGGACTCATGCTACCAGGACTTGTACTACCAGGACTCATGCCACCAGGCGTGCTACCATCTGGACTCATACTGCCAGGTGTGCTACCCGGACTCATGCTACCAGGACTTGTACTACCAGGACTCATGCCACCAGGCGTGCTACCATCTGGACTCATACTGCCAGGACTCATGCCACCAGGAGTACTACCATCCGGACTCATGCTACCATCCGGACTCATGCTACCAGGAGTACTACCGTCTGGACTCATACCGCCAGGAGTGCTACCGTCTGGACTCATACCGCCAGGTGCTGGCGTGGCTTCCGTGCCAGTAGACGGACTAGTTTCGTCAGTGCTGTTGGGACCTGGAGTGGTGGTCGAGCTATCTTGTTCTGTCGGAGATGTCTCAGCGCCACTGGGGGTGCTACCATCAGTTGGGGCGGCTTCAGTCGCAGAAGTTCCGCCAGTCACAGCCTGACCGCCTGGACAGCGAGAGTTTTGCGGAAATTTCTCGCATAAAATTTTCTTGCCTTCTTCTGAAAGCTCTATTTCTGAGGCTGGTTTAGCCCCATCTTTAGGTTGTTCTTGAGCAACAACAGCTTTGCTGGTTAATACCAGCGCAAATGCTGCTCCTAGCAGTGTTAAATATTTTGTTCTCATCCCACTCACACCTCGATCAAAATATATCCGCCCATTAAATCAAAAGTAGGGCTTTTAGAAATCTACCATAAGATATAGCTTAAAAAAAGCTATGGTAATAATTCTGCTCGAATTAATATTGAGCAGGCAAACAAAGCTTATGTTTGAATAGTAACGAACACTCAATTGAAACAAACAAGATCTTTCTTAAGCTTGCGATTAAAATGATTCCAGAGCAGAATACTGGAGCCTGAAAAAATTTTGTTTGCTCGATTCCTTTTGCAACACTGGTGCTTGAATAGACGATGAGTTCTCCCCAGCCGCCGCGAAAACCACAAACTTTGCTGGGTCAAGTAACCCAGGTCGTAAAAACAATTCAAGCTAAGGTAAATATTACAGGGCTAGCACTCAAGCCAAATGCAAAAGTGCCGGAACTGTGGGTACAGGATGCAGGTGCGGATAAAGCTCAGGTATATCCCTTGCTGGGCGATCGCTATTTAATCGGTCGTAGTTCTAAATCCTGCGATATTGTCGTCCGTAACCCAGTTGTGAGTCAAATTCACCTGTCACTGTCGCGGGATAGCAGCCGCAGGCGATCGCCCTTCATCATCAAAGATGAAAGCTCAACCAATGGCATCTATTTAGGTAAGCGTCGCGTCAATACCCTAGAACTGGCTCATGGTGATACATTGACTCTGGGGCCTCCAGAACTAGCAGCTGCGGTTCGTCTGAAATATAACGATCCACCTGCTTGGTATGTCAAAGCCGTAGCATTCGCTGCTTACGGCATTGGTGGCGCGACAGCACTGTTAGCAATCAGCATTGGCGCGGCATGGACAAAATTCTCAGTCGTACCCTTGCCCGTTCCTAGATCTGGGCCTGTAGTTGTATTCGCCCGTGATGGACAAACGCCCCTACGTCAGCCTCGCAGTACGGCGCACGTAGACATGAAGCAATTATCAGATTTCTCCCCCTATTTACCTAAAGCTATAATTGCCTCTGAAGATAGCCGCTTTTACTGGCACTTTGGTGTTGACCCAATTGGAATTTTACGCGCTATTACTGTCAATGCGCGCGGGGGTGGGTACGAGCAAGGAGCTAGTACCGTAACACAACAAGTTGCTCGGAGTTTGTTTCGAGACTATGTAGGAGCAGAAGATAGTCTAGGGCGAAAATTGCGGGAAGCAGTAGTGGCTCTGAAATTAGAAACTTTTTATAGTAAGAATTTTCTATTGCTGACTTACTTAAATCGCGTTTACCTGGGAGCAGATACTTTCGGTTTTGAAGATGCTGCCCGGTATTATTTTGATAAGTCAGCTAAAGACCTAAGTCTCTCCGAAGCTGCTACTTTGGTGGGAATTTTACCTGCTCCTAATGGTTTCAATTTCTGCGGTGACACTCAGAGTAGCCAACGAGCAATTGAATATCGCAACCGCGTGATTAGCCGGATGCTAGCTCAAGGCGCGATTAAACCAGAAGAGGCTAACCGGGCCAGGCGATCGCAAATTCAGGTAAGTCAGCGGCTTTGTGAAGATCAAGCCAATACGATCGCTCCCTACTTTTATAGCTATATCTTTCAGGAACTCCGAGCAATCTTAGGCAAAGAATTGGCGACAGAAGGCAACTATGTCATTGAAACTCAACTAGATCCAAAAATCCAAGCTAAAGCAGAAGCAGCTTTGCAAAACTCTGTCAGCACAGCTGGTAGAACTAATCGCTTTTCCCAAGGTGCAGTTGTCACCCTTGATGCTAGTAATGGAGGAGTTATTGCTTTAACAGGTGGGATAGACTTCAGAAACAGTCAGTTCAACCGTGCTACTCAGGCACAGCGTCAGCCAGGTTCTACTTTTAAACTATTTACTTACACTGCTGCAATTGAACGCGGTATTTCACCAGGAAAAGTTTATTCCTGCGAACCTGTGCGTTGGCAAGGCCAGGCATATCGCGGCTGCGAACGCGCTAATGGTAGTGTGGATATGGCAACTGGTTTAGCACTGTCTGAAAATCCGATCGCCCTGCGGGTAGCTCAAGATGTGGGGCTGGATAATGTCATGCAGATGGCGAGGCGATTGGGAATACAATCTCCACTTAATCCTGTTCCAGGTTTGGTGTTGGGGCAAAGTGAAACTAATGTATTAGAAATGACGGGTGCGTATGCAGCTATAGCTAATAATGGAGTGTGGAAACGTCCCCATTTAATCAGCCGGATATTGGATAGTAGTGATTGCAGCGATCGCAATAATCTTAAAACCTGCCGCGAGATCTACTCTCATGACAAAAGTGGAGGTTCGCGGCAGGTGTTGCGTCCAGAAGTAGCAGATGTGATGACGAATATGCTGCGGGGTGTAGTGGAACGTGGAACTGGACGCGGTGCGGCAATTGGGATGGGGGAAGCTGGTAAAACTGGAACTACTGATGATAACAAGGATTTGTGGTTTATTGGCTTCGTTCCCAGTCAGAAAATTGTCACTGGTGTTTGGTTAGGAAACGATAACAGTACGCCTACATCCGGTAGTAGCGGTCAAGCCGCGCGTCTGTGGGGAAATTATATGCGTCAAGTTTTGCAGTAGAGACGCGAAATTTCCGTGTACAGACGCGAAATTTCGCGTTTCTACTGGCAGAGGAAATTTGGTCAATTTTCTGCATTTGAGAGGAAATAGCGTGGTTTATATACCTTATGGTTCTGGGCAACATCAAAATGCTGAGCTAAGTTATTATTTGCGCTGTTTATTATGAATAAAAAATAACTGCCAGTTGTGATTTTGATCTTGTTAGCCAGAGTAAATGTTCCGCCTCCTGCTAATTGACGATAGCCCGGACGATCGCTCCTTAATCATCCGTGAATTGAGGCGTGAATTTCCAGACTTACAGGTAGAAGAAGTTATCGAAGCACAAGACTTCAACTGTGCTTTAAACATAGGCAATTTCGACATTGCAATTATTGACTATTGCTTGCGGTGGAACGACGGATTGACTGTTGTTGGCGAACTGAAATCTCGCTATCCTAACTGCCCCGTGATTATGTTCACCAATAGCGGCAATGAGGAGATTGCGGTTGAAGCAATGAAGGCGGGACTAGACGATTACATCACCAAGTCAGCCAAACATTATGCTCGTCTACCAATGGTAGTGCAAGCAAGCTTGAAGCGGAATCAGGACAAGATTAGGCACAAGCAGACAAAAGCAGCACTGTGGGAGAGCCAGGAGCGATTTCGCTTATTAGTCGAGTCCGTGAAAGATTACGCAATATTCACGCTGGACTCGAATGGATACATAACTAGTTGGAACTGTGGTGCAGAAAACATCTTAGGCTATCAAGAAGCAAAGATAATCAGTCAGCATGGCTCCTGCATTTTTACGCCGGAAGACATCAGAAACGGTGAAGACAAAAAGGAACTTCAGACAGCAGTGGCTGAAGGTAGGGCTGAAGACGAGCGCTGGCACGTCAGAGCAAACGGCGCGCGTTTTTGGGCTAGTGGCATTGTCACGCCATTACGAGACGAGGCAGGAAATCTACTTGGCTTTACGAAAATCATGCGCGACATGACAGAGCGCAAGCAAGCAGAGATAGCGCTGCGCTCTAACGAGGAGCGGCTGAGATTAGCCTTAGAAGCCGCCCATATGACTATCTGGGACTGGAACAGTCAGACCAACCAAATAACTTGGTCTAATAACTATGAACTGCTGTTTGGCTTTGCTCCAGGCAGTTTTGCAGGGACTTTTGAAGCTGTCTTGAGCTGCATTCACCCAGAAGACAGGAAACTAGTTGCTTTAGCAGTGACTCGTTCTCTGAAACAAAGGGTGGACTATGAAAGTGAATTCCGCATTGTTTGTCCCGATCTCAGTATCCGTTGGTTGGTGGCAAAAGGTCAATTTTTTTATGACGAAACAGGCACAACCGAGGTGCGGATGATGGGGGTAATAATGGACATCACCGAGCGCAAACAGGCGACAGAGCAAATAAAAGTGTCCCAGCAAGAAACAGCAGAACTCAAAAGACTCAACCAACTGAAAGACGACTTCCTCAGCACGGTTTCTCATGAATTGCGCACTCCGATGACAAGCATCAAAATGGCGATTTCTACGTTAGAAGTCGTTTTGAAGCAAGCAGGCGTACTCAATGCCGAGCCTAACCGAGTAGCTCAATACTTGCAGATTTTACGTAAGGAGTGCGATCGCGAGATTAGTTTAATCAATGACTTGTTAGATTTGTCAAGCCTTGAGGCAGGAGATAAACTCTTGTGCTTGAGCGCGCTCAATCTTTCAACTTGGATTTCCCCTATCGTTGAGTCTTTTGCTCAACGAATTCGCAGCCAGCAACAAAGCTTGGAAATTGACATTCCAACCGACTTGCCAACATTGGTAACTGACGAATCGAATTTGGAGCGGATTTTAACTGAACTGCTGCATAACGCTTGTAAATATACGCCAGCTTCGGAACGAATCCTAGTGACAGCAAAGACTGACATTGACTCTCTGCGGTTGCAAGTGAGCAATTCAGGCGTGGAAATTCCTGCAAGTGAGCGATCGCGCATCTTTGACAAATTCTACCGCATTCCCAACAACGACCCTTGGAAGCATGGTGGAACTGGCTTAGGGCTGGCATTGGTCAAAAAGCTAGTAGAACGCTTGCAAGGAACCATCCAGGCGACTGCTAGCTTTGGATGGACAAGCTTTATTGTGGAATTACCCTTTACCCCAACTCACTAAAACTTCGCTTTAACAAGGGTAACTCAAGCAAGTTTAAACTTAAAGGCAAGAAAGGTAATATCAGTTCGCCAAAATATTTATTATTCAAATTCATCGTTATTCAAATTCATCATTTTTTATCTGACCAAGGTTGGACTTGCACGTCATTATTTGCAAACACAACTCTAAATTGAGCTAGTGGCTCTGGAGTAGTTTTACTAGTAGTAGTTGGTTTGGCAAGCAAGCTAGGTAATGGGGTTTGTTGCGCTTGAGCGTTTGCAGCATCGTTAACAGCAACATAACCCTTGATTTTGCCATCAGCCGCCACACCCACACGGTAAATTAAATCTTTCACCCCAGGCTGTGGTTTCCAAGCTGGTTTTAGTTGATCGTAAAGTTTTTGATTTAAAGCTACCAACTGAGGTGGATCGGTAATTGCTGGTGCGGTAGTCAAACTCGTTGACTGAGCAGATCTAGATTGCGGCTGCGGTTGAGGCGGACGTGCTTCGGGAACAGGTACTAGGAAAAAAGCGATCGCGGCTAACGCTAAACTTGATGCTCCCACTGTAGCTGGTACTGCTTGTTGTACCAATTGTTGTCCAGAACGAGTAAAGCGCTTGGAAACCGGACTTAGTTCGAGTGACAAATCTGGTAAAGTTCGGCTGTCTGCAAAAAACTGATCCACCGCCTCGACTAAATCGAATAGCTGCACTGTCGTCAGCTCGATTTCAGTTGCAACTGGTGTCACGTTAGCATCACCATGTTCTGACTCTAGTTTTTCCGGCTGCACAATTAATCGATGTCGATTGGCATCAATTTTCTGTAACTGTACTAATCCCGATTCTGTGTTGTGTGCTTCTGCGTGAGGAACCCCGCTCAAGAATTCTTGAGCATAGCCACTCACCGCCCTCACCAAACTTTCAAAAAAGTCTCGTCCACCACTTAAGATTTGCTTGGAATTCGCTAACTTGCACTCAGCATTGACCAAAAGCGACATCACAGGACGCACTTCTGGTGATTGAGAGGCATTTATATTTTCACTCAAACCCTCTAAGAGCAGGGTACAATTTGGCAGCTGGTACTTACGTTGGATCGTCATTCTACTTCACCGTCGAATAAACTAATCCAGAACCGCTGCATTCCTGCCGTTCCCGTACAAAATAATAACTGCGCCAACAGACTCAAAGCTAGCTCGTCCAACTTTTCAGGCGAATTGTATGCTAATACACCAGAACGGCGCGGATTCATTCGACTCTTGAAATGCGATCGGAAGCGCTCCAGGTAATTAGACAGTGCTAAATTTTGTTCTAGGGGAATTTGCTTTTGATTCATTTGTTGATAAGTCAGTAGTAACTGCCTAATCCGCACTGTTAACCGGCGTGCTAAAAAACAGGCGATCGCAACTAGTGCTTTTGCTTCCACAAGGGCTAGCGGACGACGGGAATGCGATCGCCGTAGCGGATTGGTAGTGCGCAGCCGCCACAAATTCACCCGGTTCTTAACAATTTCCCCAAGTTCCAGTTCCTGCATTGCCGCCAAAATTGATTCAGAACCTCCAAGTTCCAGGGCTTCGATTGCTAGTAAAATCAGGTCAATTTGTAACCTAGCTCGGCGCGGACAATCGCGTTCTTCAACAGGCGGATTAGGTAAACTGTCGAGAATTACTGGTTGCGAACCAACGGCTGAACTGTCTAACGGTATTACGCTCACAGAGGCATTCATCTTTACAAGCTAGGCGGATGACGAGGACTTCGGCTTTTAAGAGCCTTCACTAGATTGGCAAACTAGAAGGCTAAATGTCTACATCTAGCATAGATGTAGAATTTATGGCTCTATTAGTTACTACTAGTTAGATTACCCGCAATCCTTGAAGCTCATCACTCAAATTGTCTATGCCGATTAATTATCTGCTGATTAAAGTTATATTTTGCAAATATTGTTAAGGTGAGTGCCGAGCCAAGACGCTGTTCGTTCGATTTGTCCCTACACATCTTGGCTATACTACCCTTTGGAAGTGCGTGTTGATTATTAATAGTCAACAACCCTATGGGCGTTTTTCACAAATCAAATATTTGTTGCTACTCATTTAATAATTTTTAATCAAATTTACCAATCGGATGTAATGATTCAAAACAATTCAATTTTCTAGTGTACGATTTTTCAGAGCCTCTTTACTTTGCGCTGCTCAACCAGTTGCCATCTAGACACCGTTACTTTTGTTCACATCATGGATTTGAAGTCCTTAATTCGCGATATTCCTGATTTTCCTAAACCCGGAATTTTATTTCGGGACATTACCACACTCTTGCGTGACCCAGTTGGATTGCGCTACACCATTGATACCCTAGCCGAAAAGTTGAATACTGCTGGGTTAAATGCAGAATACATCGTGGGAATGGAGTCGCGCGGCTTCATTATCGGCGCACCTTTGGCTTACAAATTAGGACTTGGGTTTATTCCTGTGCGTAAAGCTGGCAAATTGCCTTCCTTGGTTCACTCAGTAGAGTATGAACTAGAGTACGGTATGGATCGGCTAGAGGTGCATCAAGATGCTTTACACCCAAAAAGTAAAGTCTTGATTGTGGACGATTTAATCGCCAGCGGGGGAACAGCCAGTGCAACAGCTTCATTGTTGCAGCAGATTGGCTGTGAGTTGGTAGGTTTTGGTTTTATTATCGAGCTACGGGATTTACAAGGACGTAAAAACCTGCCACCAGAAGTGCCAATTGTAACCGTAGTTGAATATTAGGAACTAGGGGCTAGGGGCTAGAGACTAGTGTAAGAATAATTACGAATTACGAATTATTATGGCTTCTAGTAGAATTTCTTTGGCAACAGGTAGGGAGTGGCTGACTGAGGTAGTCACTAACGAGACGTTGATTTATGTGGTGAAGCGGCTATTACAAGCGCTGTTAACATTGTTGTTGGCATCAGCGCTGTCGTTTTTCATCATTCAATTGGCTCCAGGGGATTATTTGGATACACTCAGACAAAATCCAAAAATTTCGCCGGAACGAATTGAAGAACTGAGGCGACAGTTTGGGCTGGATAAGTCTTGGGTAGAACAATATTTTCTTTGGCTGTGGCGAATTTTAAGTCAAGGGGATTTTGGCACAAGTTTCGTTTATCAGCGATCTGTTTCTTCTTTATTATGGGAAAGGATCGCAGCCACCCTGCTACTTGCGATCGCTTCTCTAATTGTCACTTGGGCGATCGCAATCCCCTTGGGTATCATCGCCGCCGTCAAGCAAAATCATTCGGTTGACCGCATCTTGCAAGTCATCAGCTACACCGGACAAGGTTTTCCTAGCTTCATCACCGCCCTGTTACTGCTCATATTGGCACAAAACACTTCACCTCTGTTTCCCGTCGGCGACATGACTAGTATCAATCACGCCGATTTAACTCCTTTAGGAAAAATTTTGGATGTTGGCTGGCACATGATTTTACCAACCATAGCTTTGAGTATCACTAGCTTTGCTGGCTTGCAGCGGATTACTCGCGGCGAATTATTAGATGTATTGCGTCAGGACTACATTCAGACAGCGCGCGCCAAAGGACTACCAGAAAACCGCGTTATCTATGTCCACGCCCTACGCAACGCCATTAACCCCCTCATTACCTTACTAGGATTTGAGTTAGCAAGTTTATTAAGCGGTGCTTTCATCGCTGAATTTTTCTTCAACTGGCCTGGTTTAGGGCGTTTAATTTTACAAGCCGTCCTAGCGCAAGACCTTTACTTAGTTATGGCCAGCCTGATCATGGGTGCAGTTATGCTAATTGCAGGCAACTTGATCGCCGACCTGCTGCTTAAAGTTGCAGACCCCCGCATTCGTCTAGAAAATCTCAATTAGTAGCAATTTACTAGGAATTAGGGGCTGGAAATGCCAACCTAGAATTAATAGATTTTTCCTCTTTCTCGCCTATTGCCCCTCTATTGTCTATGTTGTCCCAAGTACATTATCTTGTCCGTTCCAAAGCTGATGGTCGTTATTTGGTAGCTCATCTCGATCGAGATCGCACCCCAGGCTACCTGTTGCTGTTTTGCGAACACTTTGATGCGCTTTCTTATCTCAACACTCACGGTTTTGACGTAGCCGAGAAATTCGCTGTGGACTCTATTGCAGGGACGCAGTTAAGGGATTTAGTTAAACGTTGGGGATTTACGGGTGTAGGTATCGTTCACGACCCACTACTGCCAAAAATTGAGTTTTTAGCCCAAAATTGACAATTTCAACTCTAATAAGTACTACTTAACATATCTACCCTGGTGCAGATGTGACTAAAGCAACAGATTGAGATTAATATATATTGGGTTGTTTAAAAGATTGCTCGATTTTATTCAAATACAGCCCAAAATGAATATTCCTACAAACAGGAGAGACTAAATATGCGCTTTATTCGCTTAAATCTATCTGCCCTGCGTCCTCTGCGCTTCTTAGTAGCTTGCTGTATCAGTACGTTGTTAGTATTCTCTCATGTTCTTCCTGCCTTCAGCGACCCTGTAAACCCTACTGGTAGTAGAACTGCTCCTCAACAAGGAGAGACACACCTATTAGATATTGAAAAAGAGGCACAAAAGGCAGTTATCGACAAACCATATTCCAGAGGAGAAACCCAAGCCAAGGCGAATGAAGGTCTTAACGAAATTCAAGGCGCTGGCGATATTAACGAGATGAGCCGACCTGAAAATTCTCAGGATGCTATATCAGTTGAAGATAAGTCCAAGAATTTTCTGGATGCACTGATAGGTAAAAAGGACGTACGCGAGATGGCTCGCTAACTATAAATTTTATGCATGAGGTAGCAATTAGTTCCACAGCATAGTAGTCAAACCACCTCAGTGCATAATCCCAATCGCGACTAATGCCGTTACAGGGATTTAAGCGAATTAGGCAGCAAGTCTTTAGTTAAAGTTAAGTTGGTTTAGCATAAGAGGGATGTCTCTAGGTGAGACATCCCTTTTTAATATTTTAATTTACTTTCAACTACTACAATTTAGTGCGTTACGGCGCTTTTATAACTATATTTTCCTGAAAGGACAATAAATTCTGCGCTTAATAAAGCCTACACTATTTATCTATAGATTTTAGATTTTAGCTTGAAATTTAAGCATCCTTCTAACCACTAAGTAGTAGTTACCGATCGCTTTCTCAATCGAGCTGATTTTGAGTTAACCGAATGAATCTAAAAATCAACTATTATAAAGAATTAAATCATTTTTTCAGCTTTTTTTGCCATAACTTTTGGCACATATAGAAGTTTACTCTACTTCGAGCGTTTTACAACTACGCAGAAAAAAAATTATTTGTCCTCTGCCTCAAGTATTATACAAATATATAAAAGGAATGATAATAATTTTTTGTGTCAGCAATTTGACTAATTTTGTATCCTCTCAGACAAACCGGGAATAAAAAGTATAAGTGTAGATTCCTATCTAAACTTACTTAAATGTCC
>QQTW01001743.1_pt1 | contig 15499 bp, 11 predicted proteins | sample 1904831 | NCBI WGS metagenome assembly QQTW01 (sample SAMN09435610, study PRJNA476489) | Subsurface metagenome, whole genome shotgun sequencing project. | reverse complement strand
GACAGAGACGAACCCAAACCCCACTACTCACTAATATCGTTCAAGAATTCTCAGCCGTACCAGAGGAGGCTAGGCGTAGTGAAGAAGCAGAAGTGTCGAATCAGGTGAGCTGCTACTTTAGGGAAGCAGCCCTTGGTAATCGTCTAGGCACACTTCTTAACATTGAACGATGCAATTTTCCGCCACCCATGCCAGAGAGATTTTGTCATTCTCCTCCTGCTCCATCCCCCTTCTCATCTAACTCCATAATTCATGCTCATGACTCGGGATCGAGGTCCCTGAGAGTGCACGGCAATGCAAGTAAATGCATAGTGTCCAGTGTGCATTCTAGCCAGAGTCGTCTATGTCAATCTTTGTTTTGCGACCACCTGATATAAAATTCAAGGCAATCTCCTTACTCTATCAGGGAACGACTGGTTCACACAACACCTACGATGGGTGATATGATCTAACTACCAAAAAGACGATATGGAAGCAGCATGAATGGGGCAGGATCACGAATGCACGATGCACTCCAAAGCGAGGAAGAAAAAACGAGATAAAAGAATCCTCAGAACTCGCGAGGGGAGAAATGATAGAAGAGAGAAGGCAAGTTCTCAAAATGGCCGTCGACGGACAATTCATCGGGTATATGACAGTGCTATGAAATGACTAAAAACTCGTCAAGGACATGTCACATCAATCCAAAGCAGGGTCGACCAACTCCAACCAACCCCATCTCCCCAGCACTCTAAACCTTGCCCATATCGCGACTCAAGGCACGCTTCTCCATAGCGTCAATCTCCGCCTCATCATTGATATCACCAATCACAGTGCCCCTCCTCTCATCATGATACCCGATCTTGGTGTCACGGAACCCATCCAGCTCCTTAGCACACAGCGTGTTCAGGTAGACGGGAAAGGCGAACGCGACCGCAAACCCGGCCAACGGCACACCCATCGCCTTGTGGTAATCAGACACATCGGCCGCAAGACCTGTCATGGCGGGGAAGAAGGCACCGCCGCAGACGGAGGCCACGATCCACGAGGAGCCGCGCTTGGTGTGGCGGCCCAGGCCGCGGATGGCGAGCGTGAAGATGGTGGGGAAGATGCAGGACTCGAAGAAGAGGACTAGAGACAACATGGCGATGCCAGCTTCGCCGAAGAGGCCCATGGATAGGGCGATGAAGATGAGAATTCCGGTCATGAAGACTAGCAGCACCCAGCGGGGTTTGACGAACATGAAGAGTCCGGCGGCGGCGAATCGGCCGATGGCGAAGAGAGCTTGACCGATGGCGTAGCGGTCTGAGGCCTGTGATTCGGTGAGACCGGCCGACTCTTCCGAGAAACGGATGAATTGCGATGCGACGCCGACTTGGGCACCGACGTAGCAGAACTGCGCGATGACGCCAAAGAAGAGCTTGTATTGCTTGCGGAGGGGCTTGTCTTCGTAGCCGGTCAGGTCGGCGCATTGCTCGGCCTGGAGGGCCATGTCGGCGTCGGTGACTTCTGGGATCGGCGCGAAGAAGAAGACCACGGCGAGGAGAAAGACGAAGACGGCGATGCCCAGGTAGGTCCACTGTACGTTGCTGAGGTCGGTGTCGCCTACTCTCTGGAAGAAGACGCGCGAGGCGAGGAGCGGGGCGATGACGGAGCCAACAGCTTGGAAGGACTGAGAGAGCTCGAGACGAAATTCAGAGAGTCTGGGTGGGCCGCATGTGGCGATGAAGGGGTTGGCTGAGGTCTCAAGGGTGGAGAGACCAGATCCGACGATGAAGAGAGAGCCGCAGAAGCCAGCGAATGATCGATATACAGCTGAAGGCCAGAACATCAGAGCACCAACACCGTAGATGCAGAGCCCAACGATAAAGGTCCATCGGTAGCCGAATTTTCGCACAATCCAGCCAGAATAGGTGAGGGGTCCAATGAAGTAAGCCCCGAAATATGCGCCCTGTAGGCCACCGGCTCGGGCGGCGGTGATGTTGAGCGAGGTTTGGAATTTGGCGTTGAGCACATCTAGGAGACCATACGCGAACCCCCACAGGAAGAAGAGAACGGTGACGAGGGTGATGGGAACAATGGACTGCTTGACCGTGAGAGCAGAGGCCCCGGTCAATCCCTTGTTGGTTACACTCTTGCGATGCATCTGCTGCATGGCCTCGACGTTGGACGGACGTCTCTGCTGGAGGACGTCCGCAATCTCAGGCTCTTCTTTGAAGCCCATGGTCGACCTGAGAGGCAAGCGATACTCTGGGGATCGATGACGGGTGGATGCGATGCGAGAGGTCTCCCCAGAATGGAATACCTTGGATGCAAGCGGAGAGGGGTAGAAGCACAAAATATAATGCCGTGCAACTGATCGACAGGATGATGATCCCTGAAGCGAGGAGATGGTACTGCTGATCTGAAGATTCCACACGCGACCACCACGATTATATATGTCGGTGACGTTCCCTCTTCACGGCCATTGCCGGGTCGTCTCTTATTGCCTGACCCGATGTCATCACTCCATCTCGACTCCAGGCCCAGAGTCTAAAAGCAGCCGCGCTGGGCGACCTGACCACATGCGAGTAGCATCGGTGATGAAGCAAAGCGTTGGACCCCCATCCTGTCTTCCCCACATCCAAAGGCGGAGAATTCTCAGCAACCCCTCTGCGGATAGACCAGCCCAGCTCGCTGTGTGGTTCACTGGTGACGCCTGAGCAGTAAAGCCGAGGAATCCATTGGCTGAGAAAATCTGCCGGCTTTGACCGATGTAGCAACTATCATGTCAAGCTAGCTGATTTGGTCGTCTCGGAGAAACTGATTATCCACATCAATTTCGTGCATGTCTGTCGTTTCCTCCACTCAGATGCTTTGCAGCTGGATGCTTGCTTGTGATGATTGTAATCGAATCACAACTGTTGGGTCTGTTCAAACTTCTCTGTTTGACCACCGTACCGCAGCGCAGTCTGTGCTGGACAAATTGCCGTGTTGGAGTATCATCATGAACCAAGGACCGTGACTCAAGAACCAAGTACTTACGCCGTCATTGATGGAGATCTTGGGTCAGCCTCTGTTGGTCTTGGGCGCCCCCAGGACAGTAACAACGCCACAGCCGTTGTATGCCCCAGCGAAATGCAATGCAATGGCCAGCGGCGGATAGTCAAAGCATCCCGAGTCATTGCAGGCCTGTTTTGGTACTCACCCCACACCGTTGCTTGTCATGCAAAGATAGTAAAAGGACCAACGAGTGAGAGATACCCCAGATGCAAACTGCGATGAAGCACGACGATCTGCCGGAACTATTCATGTCGTACTCGAGTACTGTAGATTCTCCACTTTTGCACGCTAGGAACCGTCCTAGAAGAGTCTAGACCCTTCCAGGGCGTCGGTCTGGAAAAACGTTGACCCACGCTTTGCGGAAAAATGTCTCACCGCTCGGAGGGAGGGCCACATCTCGAACATCAAAAATCCTTGGTTGGGTGCAGGTTACCGACCGCACGGCTAGCAAGAATGGTAGATGTTCACCTCTCTCAACAAACCGAAAAGGTCCATCGTTTGGTGGAGCTTACATCGGGCAGGGCTGGTACTATTGAATATTGGCTTTGCAAGCTATTCTTGCTGGGAATGGATGCACTGTCCTTCTGACTAGCGGGTGGGTATGGGAGAAAATCGCTCAGATGGGAACGAGTATTGTGCATGGCCACGCAGGGATCTGACAGCATTGACCCTCTCAACGTCTCCTCTCCTCTTCAAAATTTCCTCCATCCACAGCTCTCGAAACCATTCTGCTCTGGATGCAACGACGAGAGCTCGACATGGCCCTTCTGTCCCAAACAATTGTCCCCCCCCCTCCCTTATCACCTCTCAAGATCAGCAGCAACAAAGCTTCCTTGAAACCCCAACCCTCCGTTGCATCCTCAGTGTCATCTCCCAGCGTTCTCGGATTTGGGAATTGCCCACGTTCCATTAAGCAGACTCAATCCCGCGCAACCAAGTTACCACTCCGTTATTCCGAATACAGGTTCCACTAGTGTGAAGATTGCGATTCTGGAGGTGCTCAAGCGGGCCGCGATTCTTCCGGCTTTAATGTCTATCACTGAGTAGATGGCGTCGTTGGCAATCAGAATAGCAAGTAGGCCACTCTCTCCATGAAGAGAACTCTTTCCATGTAGAACGACAGTCTGTCAGAGGGGACAGTAAGAAACAGCCTGACAAGCAGCGCTCTGTTGAATGGAGATAAGATACAGAACGTCCAGCGACGTGAAGATGACAGAGATGATGAACTCGACCACCGCATGCATCCATGTACAGCTTGTACGCATGGAGGCTCGATACATCTCATGCACATATTCAAACTCCCCATAATACGCCGATCAGCCACGATGAACAGTGGAAGTGAAGATAATAAGCATGATGACACCCAGCCCACCCCCTTCTCAGCAATGCGACTGCACACACCCTTCATTACATTCTCCAATTGCCTGGTCCGTGTTTGATTTCGTCTGCAGCTTCGGTGGGCGAGCTCTTTACGAGAGAAGATCCAACAAACCCCTACTACATCTTGATTTCCTTTTCGGATGCATGGTCTTTGTGTGGTGTTTTCAGGCTCGAGTACTTTGTTTGACGGCTTGAAGCCTGTTGATCTTGAAAAAGTCGCAGCGCGCCTTGATGGATCGTTCTAATACTCAACAAAGATAAAATGTCTTCTGTTTCTCTGCGGCGTATCCAGATAATGTTGGCTAAGCCCGTGACCTGACTGTATTCGTAGGTTTTCAGATACCTGTGTCAAGATGTCCCTTTTTTGATGGGGTTTATTTCTTGTTGTAAGAGTTGGTAGACTTGAGATTGGAAGAAGTGTTTTGCGTGTGAAAGGTAGTAGCCACTTCTGAAACGGGCAACATAGAGTAATAGCGTCAGATCGGTTCAACCAACAATGGCGGTTCAATCGCCTGGGTTTTCGCAGAAACAGGGGACGGAAAATAATGTCAGGATATCAGTAGGTAATGCTTGATGGTTACCATAGGAGTTTCTCAGGGAGATGGACTCGGAGAGATGGCTGCCATTGCTCAGATGCCACGATAGGCCTCATCTCGCGCTGGGAAGGAGTTCATATTTAGTGGTGTGATATGCTTATCCCAACACAGTCTGATACGCGGAAGCAGAGTTATATCATGGTTCTCAAGTCGGCACCTTGTCCTTCTTTGACTTCTTCTCTATCACAATGGGCTCTTCCTCATCATCCGGTTTCCTCTTCCTCTTCCTTCTCTCTGCACCGCCCTCTTTTGGTGGGACGAAAGCTTGGTCACGCTGCTTCTGCTTCTCCTCTCTTTTCTCCTTCTGCTTCTCCAATCTCTCCTCCTTCCTCGCTCTATCTTTAGCATGCTTCCCGAGAAAATACTCCCCACTTTCGATCTGAAGATCGACCTTGCTCTTCTCTTGTGGTGGTGGAAAGGGGGTGTACACCTTCTTGGATTTGTCCGCAACCTTGAAGGGCTTGCGACGCTTGTTCAGAGTCCTGTGCTTGAAGTGTGGCAGAAAACGTTCCCAATTCTCGTTGACAAGCTCTGGGTCTTTGGCAAGCTCTCTTTTGATCATTAGCTCTTTGATGTGGTAGATTGGATGTATGTTGGCCATGCAATCTTCCACGACCCTACGGACTTCTTTCAATCCCTTGTATCCGCCCATAGAGCTGACAGTATTTCCCTGCACGAGAATGTAGGTGTTGGTGAGAAGCTCCAGAGCCTTAAGAGTCGAACCTGAGGGCCCTAATATCCGTTGCCGCCGTTTGACGAATCGCTCCTTGTTCCCCACCAGATTCCGAATTTTGATGATGTCGCAAGCCACTTCATCCTCGAGGATCTTGACCGCCTGAGGAGCAGGTACGCTTCGGGAGAGCAACTTGATCAAATCACGAGCTTTCAAGATTGCCGCCGGATCCCAGGTTTTTCGAGTGGTTTTGACAGTCATGCTTCCCTCCACTAAATCCAGTGTGCAGGCGACACCATGCTTCTCCAGGCTCTTCGTGATCATCGGCCATGATTGTTTCAGATATATTTCTCGGTATTTGGGGAAAAGAGTAGCGAATGAGGATTCTTCTGCGAAGGTGCCGCCGGCATTGTCTGTGCTTTTGAACTTCTCGATCTGACCCGAGATTAGTTTGCAGTCGCCTGAGAACATGTTTGACGGACCTTCCACTTATCGATATCATCTGTATCCCACGGCTTATCCTTTTTGTACGTAGAGGGCATTGCGCTGGGTTCAATGACAATCCAGGATGATATTCTAAATGGTGAAGGCAGATGCACGATCGCCAGGCTATATACAATCTTGGCAAAGATGTTAGATGTCGCATTCAGATTCGTTGCTGGTTCCTCACTTCAGAACAGCCGCTTAGATTTGGTGCCCACAACTATTACAAGCCCTATAGTTCTATGACCTATGATTCTGCTTCATGGCTTGATTGATGATTAGGGTCATCTAAATTTCTCCCTACTTGCCTTCAGAAGGTTGCTCTATGTCCTTTCACGCCACCTCACAACTGAGGATAGAAGATAAGGAGATGTAGCCATTCTGACTCAACATGGCCCTTTGCCCCATCCCATCCAGCATGGGTAGGTCGGAGGTTTGCTTCTCCCGTGGAGTGCCTCTCAATGTATAAAAGTGAATCTCCAATTGGGTAGGCGCATTTTGACTCATCACTCATCCCTGCTGCTCCCTTGTAAATGCTTCCCCCGCAATATTGATCTATCTGGGCTGGGACGACTACTTTAACCATATCACCCTTCACTTAGTAAGGCTCAACTCATTTCTCCCTCATATACGTCGGATCCGAGGAGAGGATCTATATTGTTCGGTTCTAGTCCCGCGGCGCAAGGACTGGTCGTCGAGTACCTTGAAATCTGTCTGCCTGGCGTAGCCTTGTCGCCTGACCACGCATCCCCCGCCTGACAACCGCCGACTTGCAAGTGATGAGAGCACCTTATGTTTATCAAACTGGAGTCGAGCAAGGATAATTTACCGACTGAATCCGGTTGATGATGGAAGAGCCGCAGCCAAATCTACCTGCGCACCCCATGAAGCATGACCAGCCAGTCTACAAAACAAAAGAAATCCCCTCCGCATCGACATCACCCGAACACTCTCGAAGTCGATCCAAAAGATCTCGTGCTGCTGAACAGCCGTTGGACAGCGATGTGCGACATCAGATACGGCGCAGAGAAAGCTACGTCGATGGCACACGAAGGGGACGGAGTCCCACCCGGAGTCTCAGCCCAGACTCGACAAAGCATAGGACTATGCGACGACGACGAAGCCGTAGTCCAAGTCGAAGCTGCAGTACCAGTGCGACAGACGTGCCAGGCTCAAACATGAAGAGGCAGAGAGTATGGCCACATGGGCAAGCAACGGATGAGCATGCAAGAGACGACCCGTCTAGGCAGTCGGCACGGGATGAAAGCAGAGAAAGTATACGGAGCCGGAGTAAGAGGAGGAAGAAATATCGGCGTAGAAGCGACCACGCTGCTGCATCGGCAGTTGCACAGGCAGACATAGTTCGGGACACCGCATCGGGAGGTTTGGGAGACATGAACTCGATAGGGGATCGAGCCCAGGTTACAGACGAAACTTCCCAAGGAGGAATATATGATAGAACAAGAAGCTTCGATAGTGTACTGGAAGAAGATGAGGGAGTGGATGAGATTGCACAATAACAACAGCAATTTCAAAGCACATGGGTTCATGTGGCCATGATTAACCGCGAAAAGTCGAAAGGATAATAATGAACAACAATGTGAACGCATATCACGTACCTTTAAGAGAGTCTGTCGACTTCAGGTTGCTTGCGAATTGGGATGGCTTCGGTTGCTAATTCTTCGCTTCGATGGCTCTCAACATGGGATGTCTAACAAGTTCATCCATTCCGTCAATATTGACCAATGATACTATATGACAGATGTGTCCAACAAATTCATGAATTGTGGTCAATGTAAAGATGGGTAAGTCATCGTTGACTACCAAGCCGGCAGGATTGAAACAAACGTGGCGGGAAACATTATGCTGGTGGCTCAGAGGAGCAGCGGAGCAGCAGAGCAGCAGAGCATTGCACAGATTCACGAGAGCACGATTCAGGCAGGCAGGCAAGCAAGAGCCGGCGGATTAAAATTCCGATTAGATTCATTAGAATTTACAGCATGAGAAGCAGGTTGCGTCGCTAGGCGAGACAACGTCATGGGCATTGGGCATAACCTAAGCGCGATCCTGCCACAATGGCCATTTCAAAGGATCGGGAAGATTGGCCAAGGCTTCCGTGAAGCTCATGGAGTCTTGTTACAAGGCAATAATAATAATAATAATAATAGCCTAACCATGAACTTCAGTACTGTCGGCGGTCATAGCAGCATCTGATACAAGCCGAGTATCACAGTTTTCTGCGCCTTCATACCCCAATGCAAAAAGACCAAATGAGCCATGCATCGCTTTTGTAAGATTACTTAGCGGATGATGGTAATCCCGAGATATGCGTGTACTGAGAGAAAAGGCCGAAGATGCTCTCCAAGTGAAGTAGATGAAGGTATTAATATGATGGATGGCTGACATTGAAAACCAAACCAACTACCATCTACAAGTAATATCCAGTACCAAAGACGCAGACGAAGGGCAGACCAAATCACTTAGTCTGGACGCCACTATCACCGTCCGGCTGCACCGTTAGCAAGCAGTAGCCTAGGAGAGTGGCAACGTGGTAAATCCCAGACCAACTACCCAATGGTTAACTACCCAATGGTTGAAGTCTTGTACGCGATGAAGTTCTCCGTTGTGGATAAGTCGAGGCCTTATGTGCCCCAGATCTCTCTCACCAGCAGGCCTGATTTCTCGGTAACTGATTTTTGCGGGCAAATCCGAGTCCGCCCTACCGAATTGTGTAGTTACCAGTAGTCTGTGACACCAAATGCTCTGAATCCAGAGGACTGGTGATGCCTTGGGGGGTCCCAGTTATTCGTTCAGCAATCCGGTCGTCCTCCAGCGGCCAGCTTGAAACATCCGACTGGGTCTCTCTGATACATGTTTCCTCCTCTTGGCTGCTGCTTTTCCCTGCCAGCTTCTGCTCAACCTTCAGTCAATGCATCATGTCAAACCTGCTAAGCTTCTAACTCAATACATGCTACTTCTACCCTGCCTTCTCCCTTGGATTCACATCTCCGTTACTTGCCAGGTTTCTTTCGTTTTCCAACACCTATCCTTTCTTTCGTGCTGGGCTCGAGTGGTTTTTCTTTTATTACTAATCTTAATCCCGACTATTGACGAGAGGCTTGACTTCTTGTCGATAGTTGTGTTGACTTTGCTCCTGTCCTTTATCGCCGCATCTATTGGTTGTCTTCTGATTGAGTAGCCGCCCATCTAGAACCCCCCGCCTTCCCTGCAGCTTCGCGCCGAAACCCCCCGACGCTCAAGAAATCGGATCAGCACCCTCCGAAATCTGCTACTGTGGGCATCCTTCCTTCCCGTCCCATACAACCCGCTCTAACAACTCCTGCATACTCTCGAAGGCGTCGATAGACTCCATTCGATTTAGGTCCACAGTACCTCGAGTTACCCTCCACCGTCGAACTCAGTCTCACGATCAATTGCAGAGAACAACGAGTTTGGAGAACAGCGAAGGCGAGACGCACCGAGAATCCTCGGCTGACTTAGACTATGTCTCTGAAGCAGGTATGAGCTTCAAGTTACCGTGTTTAATTGTACACATCCGGCTGACTCGAAATAGGAAATTGAGACATGGGTACAAGCATTGGCCCATTATGACAACAATGAGTTTGAGGAATCTTTGAAGGTCTTTGACAACATCTCCGACACGTCCAAGATCTTGTTCAATTGCGGTGTGATACATGCTACACTGGGTGAGCATGAGAAAGCGGTACGCAAGATCGCCGAAAGTCACGAATGGTTCGCTAACCATCATAGGTCGAATGTTACCAGCGTTGTATTCAACTTGACAAATACCTAGCCGTCGCATACTTTCAACAAGGCGTCTCGAATTTCTTGATTGGCGATTTCGAAGAGGCATTGGCTAATTTCAATGACACCCTCCTCTACCTCCGTGGTAACACATACATTGACTACGAGCAATTGGGATTGAAATTTCGGCTATACTCTTGTGAAGTGCTCTTCAACCGTGGTCTCTGTTATATCTATCTGCAGCAAAATGAGGCTGGTATGAAAGATTTCCAGTTTGCCGTCAAAGAGAAGGTCACTCCAGATCACGAGGTCATCGACGAAGCCATTCGGGAGCAGGCAGAAGTAAGCTTGAAATTTGTCGTAATTGCAAGCAGCTGACATGTGCAGGGTTACACCGTGTTTTCCATCCCGGTCGGCGTTCTGTATCGACCGCATGAAGCAAAAGTGAAGAATCTTAAAACCAAAGATTATCTCGGCAAAGCTCGTCTGGTTGCCGCATCAGACAGATCTAATGCCTTCACTGGCTTTGCAGGGTCGGAAAAGAAAGCAGCTTTGGCTGCTGAACCACGAGCCAGAGATGACCGACCAACTGAGAACATCAGCTTTGCAGCATCAAATCTAGTACAGCCAGGCCTGACGAGCCGCGGAGGAAGAGAACATAGTGCGCCACCTGCCTTGAACAGAAATACGTTCCCTCCAACACCTCCGCCCGAAAACGATAAACCAGCAGGGCCCTCAAGTGCTGGTCCCAACCTCATGACAGGGAGAGCGGCCTCGGTCCGCAACCCGCCAAACCGGCCACCAGCCCTGCAACGAACAGGCACAAATATGTCCTCGATGAGCGATCCGGAGCGCCTACCGCCTCTGATAATGGAAGATCCGAAAACGATAGTCTCACTTCCCCAGCGGATGGGCACAATGCGAACCGCTTCAGAACCACGAGGACCGTCTCTCCGACGTGGTCCATCGCAGAATCGACCCGCATTATTCCGGGAAACCACCGATGAGTCGATGACGGATCTCTACGATATGTATCAAAGTCCGCCAGCGCCGAGAGGTCCCGTCCGAAGGGGTACTTCCAAGAATCTGGGTGGCAGTAGACAACAGCCGGCATACATCGACGAGGAAGAGGAGTACATGTCTGACGCCTATGAGAATGACGACTTTGTGCAAGATGATGGCGTCGACTTTGAGATGCTCGGGGGTGCAGGGGCTCGTCCTGGTATGCAAGCACGCCAACCTTCGGGCAATCATAGATCGAGCGCGAGACGCCTGATAGAAATCAAGAAGATTCGTGTCAAGGTTCACTCGAATGCCGAAACCCGATATATTATGATCGGGCCTGCCATTGAGTACGGCGATTTCGAGGGCAAGGTACGCGAGAAGTTTGGCTTGCGTAGACGATTGAAAGTGCAGATGCAGGACGATGGTGATATGATTACGATGGGTGATCAAGATGATTTGGACATGCTGATTGAGAGCGCAAAGTCAAGTGCAAGACGAGAAAAGCAGGATATGGGGAAGATGGAGGTGAGTGTGGCAACTCGTTCTTGACCCCTTTTGTGATCACACTCTAACCCCCTCGTCCGCAGGTCTGGATACAAGAAGTCTGACGGATGACACGACTACTCGATCAGAGCAACGGTATCAATACGACATGGAAAGAATAGCATAGCGATAGGCGTTTCTTTGGCACTACTTAGCCAGCGGATTGGGAAAGCTTCCACGTTTTCTGGCTACTTCACCAGCTCAAAGTTTATGGTTGATGGTTCGGATAGACTTAACGAGTCGAGAAGGGATGGGGAGGACTGCCACAACAGACTGGCTACCAAACCGTCTGTTAGATGACGCTGTAATGAACACGATCACACAGAGTTTGAAGAGCACACTTGATGGTTTGCTGAGGGCCACAACCACAGCAAGATCGAAACCTCAAGTCACTTTCAATTGAATCCTCTTCGCCAGATTAAGTTACATAGTAGCGCATCAGTGAGTTATCTAGACTTGCCAAGGCTCACGCGTCATCAAGATAGACCCTGAAGGCGGCGCGAAGTTTGCTTGGCCTCCAAAAACATTGGGAGAACTTGAAGCGTGTAGCAGTATCAAATACATCTCTCTTTTGGAGAGTCTCTAAAAGGCACCCACTATTGCGAACAGCGATACAAACCAGAAGAAAAAGGGAGAAGATTGATTGTCTGTCTCTGCTTCTTCTTACCACTGTCACACCCAGCTTAGGCCGGCCTTGTACCCGCGAAGACTCAACATTCCACCGTCCCAAGTACTGCACCCCAAGATCATCTCCCTGACAATGTCTACCATGTCTATGATATCCAAGAGTAAGAAGAGTGGCACATTACAACAATACGCGGCGGAGAGTGGGGTCTCTGTGTCATTGCAACGAAACGCGCAGCATGGCACCTCTTCTACACTGGTGGATTCAGTAGATCCAGACATTCCACGAGTAGGTGCTCATGTTCTTCCATTACCCCTTTAAACATGCTGCTTCGGTACTGACAACGTCGGACCAGATGGCATGGCATGACATGGATCTCAAAGACCTCCACAGCTACCGACACGCATATCGCTTGAACACACTTAGCTCGCAAACGAACTCTCAAGCACATCTCATCTTTGCCAATGCAGCACACAAAGGCGTATACTCTCCGAGTGTGGTTGCGGCCCGACGAAGGCAGCGGCAGCTGAAGAAGAGTCGGAAAGCCACAGCAGCTAGTTTAAAGGAACGGAGCAGCTCGAGATTGAAAGGGGCTGCCAACAGTGCCGCTACTGATCCATCTGCTATCGACAACAACGAATGTGACAAGCACACCAAGGAGCAGCTTGCCATGGCTGTGCGTAAACATTTCAATGCCATGAGCGTGAGTGAGGGTGAAGTCGTGGCTAGGTTTACCTATGTGGTCAGGCAGATAGCTGCCTCCACTGATGGAGATGGGGATGGAGATAAGGGCTTTAGGATGAGATTCAAACCATAAGACAATTGAGCTTGTTGGATCTGCCCTCTCCCCATACCACGGAAGGGTACCGAGTAAAGCATGAACTGTGTGACTGGTGTGCAAGTATTGACATTTCATCCGGAAAGACTTCAACCTGCCCGGCTATCTTCTCGGAGAGTGACAGTGCGGCTTGCTATCTCGCCATCTCGCCATCTCGCCAGTTGTTTCTCAAGCAGCCACGACTGTCAAGATCTGGACTGTTCTCGTCCACATGCAATGCAATGGCTGGAGTACTCCATACCAAGATGCGGATCTTGCCGCTCCTTATAATAATTGGCTACAGATTACCGGCAGCCTAGTAATAATACAGCAGTTCGCGTAAGTGGATACTAAAATAATAGCTGCAAATCGTTTCGAGCTGCCCACCAGTGCCACCACCCTTATCTGTTTCGCTTACATCATTGATAGCTGTCTCTGCTCACCACTCAGCATTGTGTGTTTGTGGGGTGAGGGCCACCTGGTCCAGATCTGTCCAGATCTGTCACAATGCCCACTGCAGCTACAGGGGCGCCACCATGCTCACAAGGGGAACCCCTCGCGGTGGGTCCCGCCCTCGGCCACTCGTTGCTCGCCGGGATTCTTGTGGAAAAGAACGGCGAGCTGTGTGGACATCTGGCAAAAGAAGGGTTGCTAGCAGCTGTCATTGCAAAGCTATCTTATGTTCTCCTGAGAATATATATAGTGGTTGATCAACCTATATATCTTGATTGCAACAACAAATATTGTGCTCGATTTACCTCCACATCCGAACAGAGCACACGATCAATTGCCATATTCAAAAGCTTACAGCCACCCAACTGGTTCTCGTATCCGAAAGATCGCAACCATAACTAATACCAGTCGGGAGGTTTTGCCCTCAAGCTGACTGCTTATCGCAGATCTACTGTTTCGGTGGCCGATCACTACAGCTCGATCCACTTACCTCAACAAGGAGAACATTCGGTCACCCTGCATGGGTAGTTGATAAGTGAACGAGGGAGTTCCACATAACCTCCAAAAGTGATATTTCAAGCACACACCCACGCACTTGGACTGCTTGTAAGACACGAGCAAAGAATACATCTGAAATGTCGGACGGACCAGACCAGATTGTTGGCCCCAACACAGGCGCCAAACAAACATTTGGGCAGAAGATGAGCGAGATACCACGTCGCATGCGCAAGCAATTTACTACTAGAGAGGGACTACTAGGCGACTACGATTATGCCTTTCTCTTTACTCCGAATATCCCAGGCTTCAAACGCGCAAAGCGAGCAGCACCATTCTTTGGACTTAATGACAACTTGCCGATCGTGCTGGCTCTTGTACTGGGCTTTCAACATGCGCTGGCTATGCTGGCAGGTGTCATCACTCCGCCTATTATTCTCTCAGGTCAGGGAGGCGCAAACCTTGATGCCGAAACCGCTCAGTATCTAGTGTCGACATCCCTGATCGTTTGTGGTATCCTGTCGTCGATCCAGATCACTCGCTTTCATATCTACCGCTCGCCATATTACATCGGCACTGGCTTGATTTCTGTAGTTGGGACGTCCTTTGCAACTATTCCAGTGGCCACCGGTGCTCTGACGCAGATGTACGAGACCGGCTTTTGCCCAACAGATGCTGCTGGGACTAGGCTCCCCTGTCCACGAGGCTATGGCGCAATCATTGGTACAGCAGCCCTTTGCGCTCTGCTAGAAATCGGAGCCTCTTTCACCAAACCTACTCTCTTGAAAAAGGTCTTTCCACCAATCGTCACAGGTCCGACTGTCGCATTAATTGGGATCAACCTCATCAGATCTGGCTTTCAAAATTGGGCTGGTGGGTCAGGTACCTGCTCCACCAGACCGACCTCAGGCCTCTTCCAACTCTGTCCCAGCAATGCTGCTCCCCGCCCGCTTCCCTGGGGCTCAGCGGAATTTATCGGTCTTGGCTTCCTCGTCTTCGTCACCATCATCATCTCTGAACGCTTCGGCAGCCCGATCATGAAATCTTGCGCTGTGATCGTTGGGCTCTTGGTGGGATGCATTGTCGCAGGTGCCTGTGGGTACTTCAGCAAAGTTGGCATCGACAGGGCACCTGCTGTATCATTCATCTGGGTCAAGACCTTTCCCTTGTCAATCTATAGTCCGTTAATTTTACCATTGCTGGCGGTTTACATCGTCCTGATGATGGAAGCTATCGGGTAAGCTAATCTGAAGCCCAACAGCCCGCCAAATAACATTATTGGCTTACTTTTCACCTTCTAGGGACATAACCGCCACCTGTGACGTATCCCGCCTCGAAGTCGAAGGTCGTATGTTCGACTCTCGCATTCAAGGCGGCGTCCTGGCAGATGGTCTTAACGGGCTCCTCTCATGCCTTGCGACCAATGGCCCTGTCTCGACGTTCGCACAGAACAACGGCATCATAGCGCTCACCAGGTGTGCTAATCGCAAGGCTGGATACTGTGCCTGCTTCTTCCTGATCATTATGGGGGTATTTTCCAAATTCGCGGCAGCTCTTGTGGCCATTCCAAGTTCGGTCTTGGGCGGGATGACTACTTTCCTCTTCTCTGCGGTTGCTGTTTCTGGTATCCGCATTATTAGCAC
>QQTW01001742.1_pt1 | contig 15504 bp, 27 predicted proteins | sample 1904831 | NCBI WGS metagenome assembly QQTW01 (sample SAMN09435610, study PRJNA476489) | Subsurface metagenome, whole genome shotgun sequencing project. | reverse complement strand
CAGCGACAAGATTATAATGGCCGTCCATACCGTGACTTCCACCTGGGCCTTTCTTCATCGTAGCCATCATCCCTTCTAGACGGCTCAACCCCTTCCTTCATTCGTCCTCAGATGGATCCAAAAACTTGTCAAACTCGGACATATCTTCGCTGCACGACATCAGGCCGCTAATGGACCTCGTCCCCCGAGTTCCGAACCGGCCCAGACTGCTTTGTCGGATTACGTTCTCTTCTGGTTCGCTGATGAATACCGTCTTTTATATCCCGCTGCTGCAGCGGGAACTGGCCGTGGTTCTCAAAAGAGCGTTTTACCTCTCCTCCTCGACGGAATCAAATACTTAAAGATGAACCCCGACCGTGACTTCCAACCCATTCGACCCCGAGATAATCAGGGTATCAAAGCCTACCGGGTCGCTCAGGACTACCAACAGAATCTGGCTGGGGCGAGATGTGACGCCGGTATCGATCAGGTGACAATGGATCCGAGGACGTTCAATCAAGGAAATCGAGTTAATTGGCTCGATGTGCCCTATCGAGCGATCTGGTTGGTATATGGTCCGCAGAAAAACGGGTTGGTTAATCAGCTGGGTTTGGTGAAGATTTTGCCTGTTTGCACTCCGTAGAGCTGCTTAATTGGAATTGGTTGGTCTTGTTAGCTGGCAAGTTATTCATGAATGTGGAATGTAAATTAGAAAAATCGAACGGAACGGTCTTTTTGGGGGTTCAGAGAGCTGCGGCACCGTACGATATATCACTCTCTCTCTGTAACCGACTCACGCTGAGCTGAACGTCACTTTTGTGGCCACATAATCGCTCGTTGCCGGATCGAACTGTGCGATGGGAAGGAAAAGGAACAGAGTTCATCTCCATTATCCGTCGGATCTCCAACATTGAACTCGAAACTCATACTATTATTATGCAAAAGAATCGCACCACCTCATTACCAACCTAGCCATGAGGTGGTGCGATACTTCTGTCACCTCGTAAAATAGCTCTTCGTCCCCGTAGGTCTATCAGAAAGAAATGGAGATGGAAAGAAAGAAACTCGCTGCCGTTTGATTTTTGATGAACGGAAAGATGATAGATACGACGAGAAGAAAGACATAAGGTACCTTCATGAGAATAATCCCGAAAAGAAGAAAACTCGATCGAACAGACGATAGAAAGTCAAAGACCGAACAAGAGATAAGTAAGTAACCGGTAATGAAGGGGGAGAAGAAGAATCAGAGGAAATGGGAAGGGGAATGAGGCGCTGTTCCTTTCCGTTTTTTCTTTCCGCTTTGATACTTCTCTCTTCCAAGACCTGTGTCGTTTTTAAAACCTTTCCATCTCCCAAGACCCATAGATACCCTTTTACACCATTCCATCTTCTAAAACCCGTAGCGTATGCTTAACCGCTTGAATATCCTGTTCTAGTCTGACCTTCTCTTGCTCCACGTTTGTCTTGCGATGTTCCAGTTCGTATAGTTTTGAACGGAGATCATTGGCCGTATTTTTCGTTGAATTATTACCGTTGGTACCGTTGGTGTTGCTAGGACCAACAATGATGCCATTGGTGATGCTGGCGATGGTCGTAGGCGGAGCACCACCACCACCGACCCTTTCCTGAATGCCACCGTTGACATCGTCGTCGCCGTTGTTGCTGTTGGCATGGCCGTTGACCCTTTCGACGCCACTTCGCAAACTCATCGAGCTTTGATAGTCCCCTTGAAGACTGGCGATGCTCAATCCCGAATCCGTCCGATGATGGTGAAGGGGAAGCTGAGCATTCACTCCTTCCGTCGGTGACAGACTATATCCGTGTCGTTGTGATTGAGTATAGCTCGTCGGCGATATGGTTCGAGATGACAAGGAGGAGGTCGTCGATCCAACCACTCCGCGGGAAGATCGTCGAGCATTTCTTCCTGTCGTTGTGGCTCGAGAAATACTTCCACCACCACTTCCACTTCCACCACTGGCCGTAGAAGACCTGCGTTCATCAATGACCATCCCGTCTCGCCCGACCGCATGAATTCGCCGTTGATGTTCCAGCAGATTCCATCGCCGAGGAAACCCACGTCGATAACGTTCGCAGCTGGGTTCGGGACAGAAATACTCCGTCACCGGTCGATCGCCATCTCGTGCCTTGTGCACTTCACGTTGGTGTCGAAAGAGTCCGCCCACGTCGCCGAACGAGGGAGCTTTACACGCCGGTACTTTGCAAGAGTACGGTCGCGTATGGCGGTCTTGATGCTTTCTGGAAGGGATGTCAGTAACGAAGGAAACAGTCCGAGGGAGGGCCCTTCTGCAATTGGTGAGACTGACTTGAGGTCGGATTTCCGCGTGAAGCTCGGTTGTTGAGTACAGCCCGGGTAATCACACTTGAGTAGTTCCGCCTTCATGTTGCCATGATTACTCTTCTCTTCCATCTCATCGTCGGCAGTCGCGCCGGGGCCGTTGGTAGCGGCATGCTCGGCATAATGTGAGGACTGCTCTGGACTGTGTGGATCGTAAGTGTGCTGCCCGTCGATGAAGCCACACCGTACCCGGTAGACTGACGTATAAATCCGACGGGCAGACCAGACGTGACGAAATCCCAGAACACGCACAAGTGACCAGTCACGGACGTTGCGAGGAGGTCCAACCAGACGAACGTGAGAACGGTACGATCCTAAGCCAGACAGATATCGGACATTCTCAGCCGGGACTTGGGGCTATCATCGTGGTTCGGCCGGTACGGGCTGCTGCAAACCCCCGGAACAGGCAAGGATCGTAACTCCATCCGGAAATCCAAGTCCAGGGCCGCAGCTTAAAGACCTCCGGAACGTCATAGTGCCCGAGATAGATTCCGGGAGTGGCCACCAAGCAAGGACCGAGCCCGATACAGGTCATGGACTGTTCCTAACACATAAAGTAAGTCCACTTGGATGCAGATGACAACAAAAAGTGTCCTGGTATAATCAATCAAGGGTCAACCACTCAAACCGGACAAGGCTCAGTAAGCGACAACTTGGCCGACGGACAATATGAATACTCGCCGGCATGCCCACCACAACAGGGTCCAATCGATAGAGTCAAGGAGACTGGCATACGTACTGGACATGGTCGTCCGAGTCGTACATTCGATCGGGATCATGGTCATGGTGTTCGGCAATCTGTGCAGACATGAATCACGCCAGGATCTAAAAGTACCTTCAGCAAATAATCTCTTGTTTCAATTGATAAACATACCGATTGACAGCCAACGCTCAATTGCTCTCGAAACTCAACCGGTGTGATGTCGAGTGTCTAGATGCAATGAGGCCGGTCCAGCTATGAGCCTGGAGCGTGAACTCTTCATCTTGTCCGTCCTCGACCTTCTTTATCAATTGCAACCTCGGTGAACAATGGTGAGATTCTCTCAACAAGGAGTGTTGGGCGTCCATGCAGGATAGCTCTCTAATCGCGCGCGCGAACGCTACACTCAATTCCGCCCGGCCCGCCGCGGGGTAGGTAGCTTCTAACCGAAGGCTTCGTTGCCGGTCAGATCTCTCGTATCTGGACCGTGACGGCCTCCGACAAGTGGCTCCATCGCTTGCCCTGCTGCCCTGCTCTGCCATCAACAGGCACCGGCATCAAAAAGAAGCATCTCACACATCGTCCCGGCACTTGTCTTGAAACCTCTGACCCAATTGATTCCCGAACAAGGCATCACCGCTGCTGCACGCCGTCGACGACGAGTAGGATCCAAAGCCGGTTCCACGCGGGACGATTGCGCACTCACGGAACGGGGCCTCAATTGGCGAACTGGTGGAGGTCCTCAACCGACCCAACGGTACACCAACGCCGAGCTCCTCAGCAACGCTCGTCAGGCATGGCGGCATCGCAGATGAGGCCCGAGCATGAAGCGGCCCTGACAGCTATCGACGAGGCGCACGCTCTCGATCCCCGTCGGGTGGACAACGGCAACGGCGAGGAGACCCCCTACGAGCTGCATTACGCACGCAAGATGACCCACTTCCTCAACCGATTGACGCCCGACGCATCGCCCACGCTACAGCTGGCCGTCCGCGCCCAGCATTTCCGTCGATGGGAGGTCCCGCGCGACTCCTACACCATGGACCGGCCGGGTTACCATCGCTGGCGCACGGCGTTGAAACAGCGCCAGGCGGAGCAGGTGACGAGTCTGTGTCTCGAGTGCGGTTGCACGGCCGACGAGGCGGAGCGAGTCGGGGCCTTGATTCGCAAGGAGAACCTGAAGCGCGATGAAGAGACGCAAGCGCTCGAAGACGTGGCCTGTCTGGTCTTCCTGGATGACCAACTCGAGGACTTCGAGAAGACCTTGGACGAGGACAAGATGGTGGGCATCTTGCGCAAAACGTGGGCCAAAATGTCCGAGGCCGGGCATGCGCTGGCCTTGCAGCTGTCCATGTCGACGCGTGCCTCGGGTCTGGTCAGCAAGGCCATCGCCGACTGACTGGGTCGGGCATCGCTGGGGCGCCATTGGTGTCGCCATCGCACCAGCCACCTGGCCCGCCTGCGGAATGCGACGATGCCTGACGAGACGGTGAGATTAAGGGGAACGGACTGGACCCACCCTGGCCAGAATGTGTATCCGTGGTTGGTCAACTTTGCCGAGAGCTGCACCATAAGATGTAAATAGGAGTCGTTGCCTAATGAGGGATAGAAGGAGAAGTCACCATTGTCGTACGGTCCACGAAGAAAAAGAATCAATTGCCGCCTTATGGCCAACAGAGGCAGAGGTCAGCCTTGATCCGATGGTTGATGAGAGTCGAAAGATCCTTTGTCATACTTTCGACAGCGAATGTACAGTCGCAAGTGGCAAACTGGTTGTCCGAGTGGACTCGCTCGCTTCTCATATTCGGGACTATTTTGAACACGTTGGACGGGCTAGAAAGATTTCTTGATGGAGTAATTATAGTCCTATTCTCCGGTCGGCCTGATTTCTGTGTCCATGCTCATTGGATGCTTCTCATGCGCCGCCCTCCCGCTTGGCATACTCGTCCTCCATACGCTCCTCATACTCTTTCTCGGCCAATTTTTCGATCTCGCTCTGCTCCTTGGAATGCATCATGCCGCCGCCCTGTCGCCCTGAAGTAGACTTATTTTCCGTCCCCGCATCTGCCGCCTTGCCATTATCAGTGCCGGTTGCGTTGATATCTTCATTCTGGGCAAAGGCGTTGGCTTGTCGGGCTGCGATGTAAGCTGAGTTGTCCACGTCCGTCGTCGCCGTTTCGGACGTGGACGGCTTCTCCGTGGTGACCGGAACCGTCATCTTCAATGGCTTGCTGATTGGACAATGAATGTTCCAGACAAGTTAGGAGGATCTTTCGATGTCGTCAGTTCACCGTCGTTGAATGGTTGGCTGGATAGCCTAAAGTGGTCCTAAGGCCGCAACGTCAACACAAAGTTTGTTGCACCTTCTATGAACCAGAATTGGAAGATGATTGGTGGCGAGCTAGAGACCCGCCCATTAGAGGTTCTCTTACCTTTGATGTTTGATGTGGATCTCAGCACTGTAGGCCTGAGGAAGGTGGATGCCTGACGACTGGACCAACGGGCGTTGAGCTGCCTGGCCCGGCCGGGATGATGTCACCCGATCGTTACAGGCCGATCGAACTCAATTTTCATCGAACATCGCAGTCGAGTCACGTTCAGGCACCGCGTGAGTGCACGTGATGTTCCGGAGCATATATCATTTGAAACGGGTCTTTGCCTAGCCATCGGCGAGGATATCGAATGATGCAGGCTATGTGTACGGGCATGCGCCTCACTGAGATTCCTAGCTTTGATGTTTTGCTTGAGACTGTTTAGGAAAGGCTTTGCTGGACTGTCTACAAGTCTACCACTACGCCAAAAGACACCGCGGCGTTGGAGTACATGGTAGGGATGTGTTTATGCCCACAGTGTCTTCCTGAAGATAAAACTCATAGCATTCTGTATTTCAAGGCTGCACAAACAGGTAAGGATTGAGTCAAGGCGTGCAAAAAGTGACAACAACATTGAAGAACCAGCGGGTTGAATGTGATCTCAAGGCTCTTATTCATGACCGCAAGAATAGGAACCCTAAACGCAATGAACCTCGTTGCACCCTCTCAAATTCGTACCTTCATTGGCTTCCTATTTCTTCATAATTACACTCATTTGAGTCGGTGTGCTTGTACGGCTAGATGAAGCAGCGACCCCAAACTCATCGATCCCAACAGAGAGCCTGGAGGAACTCACAACAGCATTCTATTGGGGCCTTTAAGTGAGCTTCAGTTGAAGAACTATCAAAAGATGATCGATTCTATACCTGAGGAACTCAAAGAAGGTACAAGAGAAAAAGGATCTACTCATTCCTATACACATAGCGACCAACAACTAACCTGTTCTTCATTATTGTTCCCATCTTTTGTATACCAACCCTGAAAGAACTCCATCTAGACATGGTAAGTACCTGAACAGCTGCGTCGGGATGCTCGATACCCAAATCTCGAAGTAACGAATTGCGCCATGACTTTAACGGTTTTAAACGCTCGTGGTAGAGTTGGACGTGAACTCCAGTTTTACTGATGCGGAGTGTTGAATCTAGTCGTCAATGAGCCTAGCAGCCGAGTTCTAGGCGTTCCTATATACAGTAGGCTGCTATATAGGCCCGTACGAGCGAGCGATTATCCGCCCGGACCGAGGCGGCTAGAAGGGCTCCTGACTCGAGTCAAGACCTCGAGTCAAACGTCTATAAAGGCTCCCAATTCGCCAGTGTATAGCTAGAATCAATACAGCTAATTCTACCTTCCTCCTTGCCTTCTGCCTAGCTCCGAAGCTAGCCAGTCATGTTCCTAATAGGCGTCTAGTTGCTATACGGACCATCATATTAACTGAATATCAGGCGGTGAACGTAGTATCGCATAGACAGCTGTTAGAGCAGATGATGGTGATGATGAAGAAACCGCACAAGAGTGACGTAGCCCCGAGCCCGCTCCGGAATAGACGAGGTTTGAGGGATCTCGACTCAATTGTACAAGCTAGACGAGTTTTAAACAAGAAGCTGTTGAGAACCTGAAAAGGGGCAAACAGAGCTCATCGATGTGGCATTTTCATTGTGGGGACGATTGAAGTTTGTTTGAAGATCGAACCGCTATCATGCCACTAACCTCCCTCATGGCCACGACCGAGTTCAACGTTAATGAGATGGATAGATACTTTTTGTGATAACCTCGACCATGCAAGTGTAGCCATATAGCACCAGCCACAAGCGGCTGGTCCTCGCTAATGACTTCTAAGCATGCCTCCATTCCTCACTCATCGGACCAGCTTCACGTTCCCCCTTATGCCATTGCTGATGGACAGCCTGTCCATGCCTCTACAAACCCGGCCAGAAAAATTCAGGGCGTCTTGATTCATGCACCATCCCTCCGATGCCGCAACTCGTCCTGAGGGGCCTCTTCCTCACCCGGGGCGGCATCGACTTCCGGCCCGTCGCTAGCAAACTTCTCTATATCGCTCTCCTTCTGCTGGGCATGCTTGGCATAGCGTGAGGAGCCCTTGGCTAAAGGCTCGTTGCCGCCACCAGCCAGATTCTTGTGCTCGACCGCCGTTGCCGGCAGCGTGTTGCCCGTTCCTGTGACTACCTCGCCCGTCATACCAGTGTCGCGGGTACTGCGAGGAATGTCGGTCGGGTTGTCCGCTGCCGTGGCTAGACTCGACGCATCACCACTGTCAGGGTCGACTTGATCGGGTCGAGGCACGGAGGGGATGGTGCGTTGCTGGCCGGCATCGTTGGGAATCTTGGTGCCGGACACGGCCATGTCTTCGAGGCGGCCGCCTTGATGAGCATCGTCGGAAGACATCTTGGGGTTGATTGATGCTTGAAGGAGTTGCTTGGAAATGGATTTATTTATTGGTGCGATTTTGATGTTGAGCTGGACTGACTGAGCTGACGTGCAGTGGAATGGTTCGAGTGAGCTGTGATAGGGAAAGGTTGTGATGTGAGGATGACCTCAATTAGAGGCGGCGGGGCATGTCGTCATCCATGCCGGGCCGAGGGCGATCATCCGCAGCTGAGTCAGCTTCGGCCGGGCCCGGCTTATCCTTCATCCGATCTTGGCAGGCACGGCAAGCAAAGCAGAATGAGCTTTCCTAAGCGTCCATCAGCTGCGTCGTCGTGTCTCAGAACTTCAACAGGACACGCAGGGGCAGCTCCTGCAATCCCCCATCCCGTTCTTCAATCAGAAGCAATGATGTTCTCGCTCAAGAAGGGAGTAGATTAATGAAAGGAGAGTCATACAATGACGTTACGGTAGTCCACACCACAGGCGGGTTCTCAGCTGCCTGCTATTCTTGAGTAGCCGTAGTTCAGATCTGGAAAGCGCAGCAGCTGAGCAAGATGGACAGCCTGGTGAAGGTGTTCGGTCCAAGGTCGACCTGTGTGTAAAAGAACACCCATCCAGCAGCTTCCTCAGGCATGTCTGATAGTATCGGACTGATGCCATTTGACTCCGTTCCAAGCTCTTCCCTCGTCATCATTACGATGGAAGGAGATTTGCCATCATCCAGGGGCTAACGAGGGTGAGGCTGACCGTCGTCATGTGGTCGATGAAGGTGAAGATGAATAGATCGTCTTTGTCAGAGCAACGAGGCGGGTCATGTTCAGTTCGAAGATCCCCGGAAGCAGGCAGCAGATGGCTCGTCTTGCAGCCGCTCTGTAGATGTCCACAGCACCTGTATTGTCCCAGCTCTTTGTCCCAGCTCTTTCATCCTGGACCTGCGTTTTTGAGCGGGACTTGCTCGAAATGAGGCAGGTTGACGGCAGCAGCGAATGGCGTTGGCGGCGGCAGCCTGCAACGGGCCGCTGACGATCCATGGTCAAACACGCGGGTCGTATCAGCCACCCGCTTCCCGCATCCGTCAGCCGGCGCAGGGCTCACGTGGAGAGGTCGGCCGTCCTTCAGCTCGACGGAGGGTGCGATTCCGTTCTTCCCATCGGCCAGCGAGGCGGAGATCCTCGTACGTCAGAGGTTTCAGTAAGACGACGGCTAGACTCGGTGAGGTCCGGTCCGACAAAGCCGTCGAATTCCGATATTCCACTGGTGGGCCCGCATCGTCGTCCATCTTCTTCGACAGCCTGACTGGCCTGCACGGACGTTCAATGCTGTCGGCCCGTTGGAAGTTGGTTGTCGGCGTTGCAGGCTGAGTCTCTCCCCGAGACACGAGAAGGTGATGGCGTGATAGAGGCGTAAGGCGGACGCGTCACGCCGGTGAAGGGAGAATCAGCACCGCCCGGGACCGACATGTTTCCAACCCACACGAATCACCTCCAAATAAGGTCGAAACGAGAGGTTGGAACCTTTCCGGGATCGATGATCAAGGCCACGGGACGAGGAAGAGAGCTTCCTCGGTTACAGGAAGCGACGAAAGTATCCATAGCTGCCACGAGCTCGTATGGATGAGCACCGCCGGTTACGGCGAGAAGGAACCGTTGGAGTGGGATGGCGCTGGGACCACCCAACCCAACCATAGCCAGATCGTGATCCGTAAGGAGAAGCAAAGCAAGCAGGCAGCGGTCGACCCAATTGGGTTCGCCTGCTTGGAACATCCTGGTCTTGTGCTCCCCGAAGTTCGGTCGTCGTCGTCGGTCCGGGCAAGTGGGATGTCCTCGCAGTCATGACTTCGAGTCAGAACGTCTGCACGGACGTCCTCATGATCTTCCAATAGCCACACAATGTCCCAGCCCAACAAGGCGCGTTGGTTCGGATGACCTCCATTTGGTGCGACTCATCCCACGCGCAACCGTTCGGGAAGCTCGTAAGCCTTCGAAAGAAGATAACAAGCCACGAGGACGACCGCCAGGGCGAGCGTGTGAAAATGGAAAGTCTCGGTGTGAGGCCGCGGGCATCGGAAGCTGTCGCCGAGAAGGGTGATGATCGCTCCATCGTCCATTGCCCTCGTTAGAAACAAAGTATGATAGAGTATGTAGGCGATCTGCGGGTCGGAGCGCTCGGCTGCCTAAGTCGGCCAGGGGGAAGCGAGGGCCCCATGGCGGCTGGTGCTCGAGCGCCTTCTTGGCGCTTCAGCATGGAGCAATATTGCAATCACCCCCGCTCCAGTGCGCCGGCGGCTAGAGGAGATGGATTGGGGGGGCGGCTGATGGGCGTTGCGGTGAACAGTTCAACGAACACCCCACCTGCTCCGTAGGGACGTCGCAAACGGCGTATGACGACGATGATATTGATGGTGCTGAGAAGAACTGCCATTCCGAGACGTCAGCCAACTTCGTGACTGGAACTCATTACCCAAAGACGGCGGTCGAGTTTCGGGCCTTGTATCGCCGCCCTGCCGTGCGCCCACACTCAGCCGACGAAGGAATATTCGGAGAGTCGTCCAGTTGGAGTAAGCATCCACACCACGGAACGGCTCAGCTGCACCGCAAAGAAGAGACAGCCCTGCCTGCGTGCTGCTGCAGGAACCAGAGATCCCGCGTCAGCGAAAGGGCTGTTCGATGACGCGAGAGGGCCTGCGCCGCTGAAGGGAACTGGGACCACGCTGCGCTCGAACTGCCAGAGGAGTTCAATCGTCTATAAAGGTCCCTTGAAGGCCCACTTCAAGCTGCATCATTCCTCCATTCTTTATCACCATCCTTCATCGCATCTTGACCTCTTAACTTCGAGTTCATCTTGAGTCTGTCGTCACCGTTGAAATCATACCACTCCCAGAATGATGTTCAACCCTTCTTCGCTACTTTCCCTGGTCGCCAGCGCCGCGCTGGTGACGGCGCTGCCGGTCGACGAGACCAGCAGCTTGGTCGCGCGCTCTCCCGACGCCCAGGGCGGTGTCGTCACGCAGGCCATCCGGGGATTCGACATCTCCAGCCCGCAGCCGCTCTCGTGGTTCCAATGCGCCAAGCGCGCCGGCTACGGCAAGGCCGTCTTTCGAGCTTACCAGCAAGCATGTGGCTCGGTAGGTTCATTCTGATGCTTCCACGTTCCCTGCCCGGTTGAGGTGAAACTAACCACTCGACGATAGGGCGGACAAGTTGACCCGAACTTCGTGGCGGAGTACAATACGGCTCGTCAGGCCGGTTTCACCAACATCGATGCGTATATGTGGCCCTGTATGTCGTGCCCTTCATCGTTCCCGTGACGACCAACATGGCCAAGACTGACGGACGTGGCAGGCACGGGGACCCAGAACAACGGCAAGCCATGCAAGCCGATCCAGACCCAGCTCAACGAGCTCATCAAGGTCATCGGAGACAACAACATGCAGATCACTCGTCTATGGCTGGACGTCGAGCCGAATGAGCCTGGTTTCGTCTGCCAGAGCTGGAAGGCCGGGTCCAAGGAGGCCGCCCTCGCTCTGGCCCGGCAGTGGGTGGCCGCCATCAAGGCCACCGGGTTGAACTGGGGCATCTACGGCAACGGGTAAGCACGCCGTCGCGAACCACCTCAAAGGGCTGACATCGTACGAACGAGACTGACCATGATGCAGTGGCCAATGGACCACCATGTTCCCGTCGGTGTCGTCGGATATCGGCTCGGATTTGCCGCTGTGGGCGGTCGAGACGCCGTCGACGCCGGACATCGCGGCCACGAAGCGACTCATGGGCGGCTGGACCCGGGCGTCCGCCAAGCAATGGAAGCTCGACACCAAGCTGCCCGAGTGCCCCAGCAATGGCAATGTGGCGGATCTGAATTCTTTCTTGAGCTGAGCCCCTTTGGTTAATGCTCGCTGCCAGGAGCAGGATTGGGCGTATTCGGATCTAGTATACTTAGGGTGGACTTCATGGCTACGTTGATTTTGTTTTAATATGTTCCCTTTGATCCAGCTTTCGGTCACTGGCTAGTCCGGTGGCTCCAGTCTGGATGGTCGTGCCGGAGGGATACTCCCTCGGAGTCCTTGAAGGTGTAATGGATATTGGCGCCGTTCTGCAGGAGCAGAACGATAGTATCAAATGAACGAGTCCCTCGTTTCTCCATCACTCACGCAGCGTCTTCCATCCTTCCATCTCTCGCACGACGATAGAGCCAGTCCATATTGAGAGTTCGCATGACTCAACGTCATCCAGGTTGCGTTGATGGGCCTCGATGCTGCCCCCTCGCCGGTTGTTCTCAATCGTGTTCCCTAACGATCCATCTGGAAAGCTCTCGTCCATGATTGGAAATAGGCCAAATGTTCTCTCCATTTGAATACTAGGTCCTGCGGCCGTTGGAGCCGTTGCGGAAAGAAACCGGACCCGCGCTGAAGCTGTCAAGGGGGTAGGAGCCGTGCCTCCTGTCCACAGCTCATTGGCATGATGCAGAAGTGAAAGCAAGATACCTTCAGCATCAGGAAACTCGAAAGCTGACGGAGTGGCATCACCAGGACTCTACGCTAGACGTAGCCGCAACTGACATCATCGAAATCTTCTTCGACAGAAGAAGCGATTGTAAGGAATCATTGTCAACAATGTGACGACGTGAACAGGAAGTAATCCGGTCCTGGATTCGCAAAAAACTTGATCATGCTAACGATGATCGAGCGTTCTGTAGGCATGTAACCCAGTCATGGAATGAAACCTGATTGGAGGTGCGTAGGTGCTCCACGAATCCCAGCTATGTCCGGCAGGAGCGATGTCATCGTAAGAAACCGGGGTTGACTTGCAAGGCAAATGGCCGGATTTATTATCGCGAAGTCCAGTTCATATAGCACCTACCGTTCAACAACCAACGCTATAAATTGTGTAGATACACCAAGCAATTGCAAATTTACTAAGGGCAACATCAGTATTCTTTCGATTCTAATATCAGGGTGCGACTCACTGACAATTGAGGTTGGTTGGTATTCCCGCGGAGGAAGGAGAAATGGGAACAGCTCAGCAATAACTGGCAACAACCGACTCGGGAAGGCTTTCATCTCGAGGGCGTATGGTTATACTCAAGATCATCAGTGAGACAAAGAATATTGAGCTGTCTTTTGAGTGCCCACAGGTGGGTTTCAAGGCTACAAGGTAAGGTGGCACACGGGCGACGATCTCAATGAAGCCGCTCAACAGTAGCCGCTGCTGTTGAGCAATAATTATCATCGCCTTCAGGCTGAAGATTGCGTGAACCTTCATTAAAAATGAAGATGATGAGCTTCGCTTCCATCGCCTCAGGATGAAGATCTGCTTGACGTTCATTGTAATGACGATGACTGTTGGCGGTTGCTGCTAAACTGCTCCAAATTTTTTTTGGGACGTGATAACGGGACACACAAATTACTAGATGGGGACACATATTAGATAATCCAATGCCATTTTAATTCAGGCGAATCTTATGCGAGCGGACCCTTTCACACTCACAAGAAAATTAGAAGATGGCATTCTACCTCACACCGGGCTATGTATCGTTGGGCGGAGTAGCCGGCAAAAAGATACATAATGTTTATTCTGAATTGGCTATATTTCTGCTATCCCAAAAGAGCCATCACAGTAGATATACAGCACTTAACGCGGGTCACCCCCTCGTGGGACACACCCCCTCATGGGACAGGTCACTTTTGTATGTCTCCGTCGTAGAGGTAGTACAAGTACCTTTTAAGCTCAACTCAACAACCACATATAGGGAATTTATATCCAATTATCTAGCTATCGGCCAGCTTATGCTTACACATACAGCTTGAGATCGAGCTTAATAGAAAATGCGTTGGTATTTCTGTTTTTTCGTCCATAGAAAACTGTATGGCGAGTGTCCCATGAGGGGGTGTGTCTCACGAGGGGATGACCCGCGTTAATGTACTTTGGGAGGGTGACAGCTGTACAAAAGGTACTTACAAATTAAAATATATCTTTAGCTGCTTTGTCCAATCGTACCGTCTGCTTTGCACCCAAAAATCAAAAGAATGGTGTAAAATTGTACGTTTACGCTCACTTCATCAAGAGGACACTTTTTCAAGTTTGCTTCACCAGTCATCCGGTATCTTTGTACAGTGTGTGGGGACAAAATACTTAGGAGATGGTCTTTGGCAATTTTGGGTTGGACCGATCGATTTTTCCATTTGAGAAGTGGACCGAAGCTCGTCCGCATAATAATTCAATTAAAGTGGCATCGGATTATCTAATACGTGTGTCCGCTAGTGTTTATTGTGTGTCTTGTTATCACTTCCCTTTTTTTCCCCTCTTACTCACGTGGTATCGTCTTCAAGAAGATGACGGCCCACTATCATCGAGAATTCCCCAATGGCAATAGCTCAAACAGTCAGCAGACGACCTATATTGGTCCTTGATAGTGACCCTCCATCCTTCCAATAACACTTCATTGTTCCTCTTGCTACGCTTCCGATGACGGTCTTCAAACAGGTCTAACTCGTCAGACTTGATGTGTGTTGTATGGAAAGCAATTGCTCCCATTGGATATCGGCTTCAGGCCAGACGTCCGTCAATAGCCCCGTGCGACCATTGGGTACTCCGACGGGAAAATATGGTGTTCATTTCCACTCTAAGGTCGATTTCCCCGTCCGGCTATCCCCCCATCATGGTCAAAGCATGATGTTCTCCTCTTCCCATCTTGGCCGTGCCGGTCAGCCATCCATTACCCGAACGAGCGTTCTCGCGTGTTCATGTTTCTCGATCGAGAAACTCTCGGTTGGTTTTCGTGCCTTCTTCGGGTCATCTGGTGTGACGACGAGTTGCGGGAACGGGAAAAAGCGAATAAAGATCTGCATATCACCTCCCCAGGACGTCGGTTTGCCCTCAGCCGCGCGCCCTGGACACCTCCTCGGCCTCGTTCCGCGATGCGATCAATTTCTACCCGGAAGCGAGCTGTGGGCCGGCGTCATACCATGGAGGAGCTGCTCTTTGCAGCGCAACCGGTACGACCTGTACGACCCACCTTCCGGGTTCCTTCATGTTTCCCTGCATGGCACATTCTTATCGCAGTCATGTCCATGGACCGTCCAGGCCACGGTCTGGTCACGCGGGCAGCACCTCCACCACCCCTCTGATGACCTTGGCCGGCTCAGCTCTGGTCCACTCGAGACGACCTGGGTGAAATCCTGTACGAGGTACGAAGCAAAAGACGAAGATCAAGCGGGGTGCGCTGCGGTGATCCAGCCCATGAGGTGTTACCCTGGCCTCGATCGAGCCTCCTCTGCGATCCGGAGTGGCCATCGGATGCCAACGGACTGTACTGGTCACCCTGGCTATCGCTACCGGTATAGGCCCGCGCCGTGCTATATCACACAAAACCGCGAGCAGTCGACACCCCACGTTGGCAAGTCATATCACTTGGATGGACTTCATGTCGTTGAGACCATGGAGGTGCGTATATGCTTTCATCGAGCTCATGATTATTCGCTGTTCATCAGACAAAATCCAACCTGTCCTTCGTCAACTGTATGATGAAGATATTTTTACTTTCAATGTTGGTATGACGCCTGACGCCGGTCGATCCTTGCGGGAGAAATCCGCTCAAGGGACAGAACCGTTTTATATTTGCAGCTTGTACGTACATCAGGCATGAATGGGTTTTCAATCGTTCTGTTAAAGACCACATGAAATCAACCTGGCTGGAATAAACATCTTGCCGGT
>QQTW01001741.1_pt1 | contig 15508 bp, 15 predicted proteins | sample 1904831 | NCBI WGS metagenome assembly QQTW01 (sample SAMN09435610, study PRJNA476489) | Subsurface metagenome, whole genome shotgun sequencing project. | reverse complement strand
CCAAAAGGCCTCGATACTGGCTGTGTGCGTGGTGGAAGACTTACGGCGATGGTCATCGAGGAGGGTTGGCGCGGTGCGAAGTTGACGGTCGTTAATGTCAAGTGTAAGAATTATACGAGCAAGACTGCGCAGGGCGTCAAGGAAGAGGATGTGGGGAATGCTGTATAGACGGTGCCAATAATAGTGAGAGCGGGTGGGTACAAAGGGTTGGTTGGCGTTTAAGACCGACGGAACGTTATTCCAAATGAAACGGTTGGCGCTGTGTTTGTGTAGACTACGGATGGACACGGTGGCAACTGGTCGGTTCTTTGCAGCACACGTCGAGACTTGAGTACGTCACAGTTGATGAATGGTTCGGTGCAGAGCTGACCCAGTGCCGTTTCTATATCTTGGATCATGGATTATGGACGTGCCGGATTGGATGAAGGAGCGTGCTTTTGCTCTTTTTCAAGGTAGTCATACCCATGCTATTGTTCATATTGTTGAGCCCTAGATGATACGGTTTCCGTATAGGAACAGGAATTATAGGATGATGTGAATGCGTCCGTCTTTTCCGACCTCCGTGTGAGACCTCCATGGCTTTGACTAACGATGTGCACTCACAATCGACATAGATTATACCCGGCTTAGCTCTAGAGCTAGATAGAAAAAGCCACCGAGCAGGTATCCAAGCTAACCAAAGCTATAAAGCTACCCAGTGAACGAAGCAGACGCAAACCCGTAACGGCGGCTGAGTAGATGGCCAATCCAGAAAGCTGCGTTTGCAGCGCGTGAAACAAGAGGCCATCCATATTCTACACGCAAATCGAAGGTTTAGAAATTCGTAGCTGAAGGAAACGAAACACATCTTTCTCTTTTCAGGGTTCCAAGCTAACCGTACCAACCCGAGGCTTTGACCTGAACGCCCTCGTCTGACGATCGATTGGGAATCATAGAGGTCGTGATGTCGAAAGCGTCAATAAGGTCCTGCCACATGGGAAAGTCAAGATGAAATATTGCTTGGTGCTTTTCTATGCCTTCGTCTCTCATTCTGCTCAAGGAACTTGCGTTGGTTGGCGCTGCAATCAAGTCGTTAGCAGCGAGTTCTTCAAGCGGTCATGCCTTGTCAACTCACAAAGTGTTGGGAGTCCATGATAGTCCTTGCCGACGCCCACAATTCCATCTCGAATCAGGAAACTGACGTAGAACAGATTTTCCACCGTCTGTCCGAAGGAATGAGGGTTGATCACGAATCGGAACAGAGATATGCCTCTATCATCGCAGATACCGTGTTTGGCCATGACCGCTCGCTTCTCCTCGTCTGTCATATCCTCTGTGGCTTCGGCTTCGGCGTCTTTCGCACCTTTCTCTTGTGCTGCCACAAGGGTATCCCGAATATTCCGGCACAATGTCGTTAGGTTGGAGTTCTCCACCTTTTCTAGGTCGTTTTTCTGTAATTCCTCAGGACGGACTACGTCTGCGGGATTGCGCTTTTGAAGTCGCTCTCGTCGCTGAATCGGTTTGCGCGCACGCTTTTGTACTGATAGCGGACCTAACAAAAATCCTGGCACTGCTGGTCGGAGGTTATGGGGGAAGCACAGACTGCGGCCTAAGTAGTCCCAATTGAAGGCATCGCCTTCATCGGCATCGTCTTCTTGGGCACTGATATCCCCTTCATCTGCCGCAGTTCTTCGCCTTCTACGTGGACCATTTCCATTTTCTACCTCTTCATCGTCGCCTGGACCACGTCTCATGAATGTGATGCATTTGGAAACAAACTCATCCAGGTCAACGCCCTGCGTCGCATCTCCAAGCGTGAGCTGTGTAGTCTTTTTGTAAGATAGATCTGCAGTAGAGACGAGGAGTCTAGAGTCCAATGTCGCGTCTGAAGTTTGCTTGACCTCTGCGAAGTATTGATTCGCACGACGAAGAGTGTCCGCGAGGCCGGTTGATACTGGCGCAAGGAATTCGGAACGGGAATCTATAAGATCTGTCAGCAGATTTCAAAGTTGCTGTTCCAAGAAGAGGCCCGGCTCTACCATTGAGATCCCTCGTCAGATCCCGCAAGCCTTTGCGCACCGCCCGCCGTTGATCCATATCCTGGTCCGGATCGTAATACTGGGTATCCGCTACTTCCTCCAGCTCCCGCTCATGTACGGCCTGGGTTCCGGTGCGCGCATCTCGGTCCTCTAGTCTCCTCCTCTTATTGGTCCTTGGGGTGGAATCTTCTGCGGATGCAGGAGTGGGTAGTTTCGAAGCCGGAGGGCCTCTGGCCTTGTTTTTGCCCGAACGTGACATTTCTGGTGAAGCCTCTCGGTTTTCCTTGTCTGACGAAAATGACGCGGCAGGTGATGGTGAGAGCGATGTTGCACGCCGTGGCGTGCGACTGGGTCCCACTCGCCTTGAGGGACGCTCGTCTTGTTGCTCCACTGATGGTGAGAGATTTGCTAAGCGCGCCATCTTGCGATCTGTTGAGAATTCCTGAGAGAGGTAGGTGAAGGCAGTAGCGTCCGTTTGCTCAAGGTGCCGCAGGGCTGCAGCAACGGTTGATAGCAGTGTCGCGAAAGAGAGAGCACTTATTGATATTGAGCACGCAAATTCAAAATTCTGAGAACAACCTTGAAATGAAGTCCTCTCAATTAGGATTGAAGCGGTCTGAGACAAAGGACTGTCTCATACTGGTTGTTGTGGTAATGTGTCGAGGATTGGAAAGACAATGCATCTGCCTAATAAACGCGGTGGTCCGAGCTTCTACTGCATCCCGGGCCTTTGATTTCCCGGCGCAACTGCAGTATGATAAGAGAGCAAGTCACTGTTTTCGTCTCCCAAAGCAAGGCGAAGACATGGCTTACTATTGCTGCAATGGACTCTTTCTCATTCGCAACTTCCAGTGTTCTGGAGATCCCCGTCAACGTGAAGATGTCGGTTAGAACTTACTCGCTACCCCGTATTGACACTGACGATCCAATAATGCAGAGGCAGCCTTGAAGGGCAACAGACACCTCTGCCATATTCTACCTTGCTGCAACACCCTGAGCTTCGACACGTCGGATCTAATCAAAGGTACAAGAGCTTGATAGACGTGTTGGTGTACTAGAACACATGATACTGCTCAAGCATAACAATACCATCAGTAGCTAACTCTTTCACGATCAGCGCCCATTCCGACCTTTATGTTACCGTCCAGCTTTGGGCTGACTCGAAGCCACTTACTGTGCCGGTTCAGACCGCTTACAAGCCGTTCAAGACATCTAGAACGTACGAGCATAGACTTGACGTGGGACTCGGCATTGCACTAACCTTAACGTAGATGGAACGAGTGGTTAGAGCTTCCAATCAACATATCCTCGATACCCTCAACATCACAGCTTGCCATTACAATATGGGACATCTCACCCACTGGAGGCGATGGGGGACACGGTCACGCTGTACCTTTCGGCGGCACCACGATCGCGCTGTTCGATAAGGACAATACATTACAGAAGGGTCGGCAGAAGTGTCGCATACATCGCCATCGAGTTGCCGATGGCTTATCATTGACCACAACACCCTCAACCGCACCTGTGCGGCGAAGAAGTTACAAGCAAGGCAAGGGCAATGGGGTTATACCAGATCTGGAAGAGGATGACGAGTTGGAAAGGCTGGAGAAGCTCTTCAAGAAGCATGAGATGGGCGACATTCCTCGTGTAGATTGGTTAGATCAACTTGTTTTCCGCGCCGTGAATAAGAAGAGGCAAGAGCTAGAAAGCCTGTCAAAGGTATCACGAAGACGAAAAGCGACGAGCAGTCAGGCCACGAACACAGGAAATGAGAAACCCAAGACCACTGAGTCCACCAAGGATGAGCACAGCTTACAACAGAACTTTGACTCGGATGCAAGCTCCAGTACTGAAAAGTTCACTCTAGTCATCGATCTTCCCCGCTTTGATTTCCCGGTTGTTTTCACAGATCATGAATACCCTCCTCCACCCATTTCTTCATACCCCCATCATACACCGACCGCATCAACTGTTACACTGAAGCCACCGCCTGAGGTGCAGCTTGGCCCAGGCATCAACGGCACCGGTCATGGCACGACTGGAGATGATGGGTACATCCCGCCCCTCATTATGGTGTATGACCCCGAAACTGGAACCAGGGATAATCCAGCTGAAAACAAACATCGCCGACTCGTCAGAAACCAGCGCACAGGCGTTTTGGATCGGGATCTGAAGCCCAACTCTAAGATACGGGACGAATTGAACGTTGTCGTATCTTATGGACCTACACAAGAGCTGACCCCTGGGGAAAAGGACTTGGTGTGGAAGTTCAGGCAGTATTTGACCCGTGACAAACGAGCCCTCACGAAGTTTGTCAAGTCTGTCTCCTGGCAGGACCCAAGTGAGGCGCGACAAGCTGTACAGATGCTACCGAAGTGGACCGAGATTGATGTCGATGATGCACTTGAGCTTCTGGGGCCAACTTTTGACAACCCTGCGGTACGAGCGTATGCGGTAGATCGCTTGCGGAAGGCAGACGATGAGGAACTCCTGCTGTATCTCTTGCAGCTGGTACAAGCTCTCAAATTCGAGCATATTGCGTATGAAGGCGTTGAGGAGTCGACGCAAGACTCTTCCTTGGCGAAGTTCCTAATATCTCGAGCGTCTACCAACTTGAAGCTAGGTAACTACCTTCATTGGTACCTGATGGTCGAGTGCGACGACCGGAGTCCGGACCAGATCAAGGAACATCGCAAGCTCTTTGCGAAGGTGGAGTTTGATTTCATGTCCGAACTCGTGAAGACACCAGACGGGCCAGAGCGGCGTAGGGTATTCTTACGTCAAGGGGAGCTAATAACAGTGCTGTCAAAGATTTCCAAGGAGATTCGTTTCTCGCGAGAAGACCGTTTACGGAAGATTGAAAGGTTAAAGAGCTACATGGCTGATCCGAAGAACGAACTCACACATTTTGATCCTCCCTTACCTCTTCCTCTAGATCCGACCGTATTCATTGTCGGCTGCTTCCCGGAGGAGTCATTAGTCTTCAAATCATCACTCTTCCCGCTTTTGCTTCAGCTCAAGACGACCGAAGGCAAGAGGTACCCCATCATTTTCAAAACTGGCGACGATCTTCGACAAGATCAACTGGTGATACAGATCATCACGCTCATGGACAGGCTTCTACGAAAAGAGAACCTAGATCTGAAATTATCACCCTACCGTATCCTTGCCACAGGTGCAAATGCCGGTGCGGTGCAGTTTGTCGGCTCGATGAGTCTAGCAGGAATCGCGACCAACTACAAGGGCGGCGTATTGGGATATCTAAAGGCAAACAATCCAGACAACAATCAACCTTTGGGCGTAAGGAAAGAGGCGATGGATGCCTATGTCAAGAGCTGTGCCGGGTACTGTGTAATCACTTACCTATTAGGTGTGGGAGATAGGCATCTGGATAACCTCTTGCTAGCTCCCGACGGTTCGTCCTCTCTAACGCTCACATCACACTCCTAAGCATTAACGCTGACATCCTCACAGGTCGATTTTTCCACGCTGACTTCGGCTTTATCCTTGGCCGCGACCCAAAACCGTTCGCCCCAATGATGAAGCTCGGCAAAGAAATGGTCGAGGGTATGGGCGGCGTCAAGTCTCCGCAATACGCCGCCTTCAAGCAATACTGCTTCACAGCATACACGACGCTGCGTAAATCGTCAAACCTCATACTTAATCTGTTTAGCCTCATGGTTGATGCCAATATCCCAGACATCAAGCTCGAGCCGGATAAGGCGGTTCTCAAGGTCCAGGAACGTTTTCATCTCGAGATGAGCGAGGAGGAGGCCATTCGGCATTTCGAGGTGCTCATTGGTGATAGTGTCAACGCGCTGTTTCCGGTGATCATAGATAGGATTCATGAGTTTATGCAGACGCTGAAACCTTGATGTCATGGGAGTGTGGGCTTGTGACGGATATCGCTGGAGTTGCATTCCCGGCGTTAGGTTCTTCTTCGAGGTTTTCGATGAGCCACGGAGTAGTTGCTTCGGAAAGAATATAGAGCGGTCGGTATTCAGTTTCGGCAGAGTCTGTAGCAAAGCTTCAATAGATGCTTTTATAATCGGAACGAGCTCTCTAGGACAATTCTCTTGACCGTTGCGTATGTTAAACGACCGGCCCCTAAGTTATTGTATCCCGAGAGCCAAGCAATCGCAGTTTCCACCCCCCCTATATTTTATCTACAGGGGGGCGAATCCCGAGCAAGATTCCTGCACTCTGCATGCAGAAACCAAGGAAACGCAGGAGCGACTTTTTGACTGCAATACTACAAATCTTGCATATTGTATTGAATGTATATCGTACCAGTTATGACTTCAGCCCATTCAACGAAGTATTCAACTATTCGTGAAGTGTAATAGAGTTCCATTCCACTCGAGTAACCCAAAGTATTGCTTCTTGCAGGACCCATCTACCTTCCATGCGTTCTACTATAATACATAACGTTTAGTCTGCACATTGGTCTAAGTACGACGACAAAGGAGGCGATCTCCCATTACCTCAGAGTAGCCGTTTACGGGCGGCAGTTCGCCCTGTAACGGCTAATGAGTGATCTGACGATGCGAGTCCCAGTCCCGAAGTTCTTACGCCGATCATCTACAATTTCCGCGACCACGCCTACCACGAGTCCAAATCCAACTCTCGGGAAGCCACTCTCGGTTGGGAAACGTAATACCAGCAAAGCCTCACTGTCTCTACCGATTAGTCGCGAGCGAGACGTCAAGCAGCCGGCAGCTTTAGAGGAGGAGGTATCGGAGATAGCTGTTTCAGGAAGAGAATCACCACTGCTTCCTGACAGCACTCGTTCGCCAACCCTCCAGACGGAAACCAACATCACTGAGAATTTGCAATCGACAACGAACACCAGTCTCGCGACACCGATCTCCATTGCAAAGAAGGCAAATCCAGTTTTGACTGTCCAAGAGCCTACGCCAGAAATTACGGGAGCTGAGGGTACAAAAGTGGTTGCGGAGGTTGCGGACAGTCAACGAGCGGAGGACTACGGTGGCGAAGAGGCGGATGGGCCGCATCGGAACGCTTCTACTGGGTCAAACAAACCTCATCGACCAGATTTACCTCTGAGGCGCCAATCACTGGTGTCAAAAACGCAAACCCAGTTGATCAAAACACTCCTCCGACCTGAAAACCGTAGCATACCGACAACAGACAGTATCGATTACTTCGCCGGCCCATCTACTCTCGATATACGCCCGAACATGCTTCATAGGAAGATTTGGGTGAAAAGGCCAGGGTCTTCGGCAACGCTGGTGTTGATAAACGAGGATGATCTGGTGGATGATGTGCGGGACATGATACTAAGAAAGTACGCCAACTCATTGGGACGTAGCTTCGATGCTCCTGATATCACGCTACGGATAGTGGCCCGAGAGTATCCAAGTCGTCCGATGAATGCAGAGAGAACGTTGGGGCCAGAGGAATCGATAACGCGGACGTTGGATGCGTACTTTCCAGGTGGACAAACCGTGGAGGAAGCCCTTATCATCGACGTTTCCCAACGAAGAACACCGAGGCCATCGCCTCGACCCAATCATCCTGTCTCATATTACTATCCCGAAGACATCCGGCCCGGTGAAAGCGGCACCGAATATTTTCCGCCGATGCCGGCTGCTCCATCACCCCACCTTCCCCCAGGATCAATATCACTTGCGAGCAACCAAGTAGTCGGTCATTACCCATCACTACATGCGATAGCAGATTCTAACACTTGTCAGATCCCTCCGCTCCCATCGCCTGGTGGCCGTGGGCCCCGTCATTCTAACCGACCGAAGTATGGCCGTCAACATACATCCTCGCCCACCATTGTATCTTCCCTTCCAAGCATAGCAAGTAATGGTATGGCTCAAATCCCAGTTCGCTCGCATCTGGATTAGACATTAACTCCCCTCGCAGACGCGGGAAAAGCCATGAATGGCGTTCCAGTTCCACCCCCTCTTCCGACACCTCCCGCGTCAAGCGAGCAGCCGCTGCGCAGGTCTTCCACTCCGCCACCCCAAACGGTTGCTTCGCCGGGGCCGCAAGCGAAGGTTAGCGACTCTCGAAGGTCAAGGAAGAATGGAGATCACCCTCAACTACCTGCGGGTCTGCTTGATGGCGCCGTACCTCCCATCAACGTGCTGATTGTCGAAGACAACATCATTAATCTCAAACTCCTCGAGGCCTTCATGAAGCGTCTCAAAGTTCGGTGGCAGACGGCTATGAACGGGCGTGAAGCGGTCATCAAGTGGAGAACCGGTGGCTTTCATTTAGTTCTGATGGACATTCAATTGCCCGTCATGAACGGGCTGGAAGCGACGAAGGAGATTCGAAGGCTCGAGCGGCTGAACAGTATCGGTGTGTTCTCTTCGTCGGCATCGAGCAGTGCGCCGTCCGCCGCCACGGCCGTCGAACCCGAGGGAGACGACAAACTAACCAACACCATCTTGTTCAAATCACCCGTTATTATCGTCGCTCTCACAGCATCGAGTCTGCAAAGTGACAGGCACGAAGCTTTGGCGGCCGGCTGCAATGATTTCTTAACCAAGGTCAGACCGCCCATGTTCACTCTGCAATGCCCCCGATATATGGTATCAGTGCCATCATTAACACATTACTAACATTTGATACCGTCTAGCCCGTCAACTTCGTCTGGCTCGAACGCAAAGTCATGGAGTGGGGCTGCATGCAAGCGCTCATCGACTTCGACGGCTGGCGCAAGTGGAAGGATTTCTCGCAGAAGGACACGACCGATTCGACCAAGACCCTGGGCGGCAAAGGCTCCGGGAAGGCTTCGGCCGAGCGCAAGCGTGAAAAGAGAGTTAGCGGGAGTACGGGTAGTGAGGGTCTGGAAACGGTGCGTGAGACCGTGAAGCCGATTGCCGCTGGTGCTTGATGGACGACACGCGGTAGCTCGGATGGGAGCTGAGATAAGGGCGGGAGGTATTGATCATCCTGTCCCGCTGTTGTTGACACGTGCAAAACAAAGTGAGCAAAGCATAACCTATGTACACCGTTTTCTCCCATGTCTTTTCCGTTCGGGTACCTTTTCTCTGCCTGTGCCATTAGTAGTTCCTTCGGTCTTGGCATTTAGCGTTGGGAGCGTCAGGGCGGAGGACAACAAGGGTATCCACAGCGTTTTCATCGGGCGCCGTTCTCATCTTGTACAGTTTACACGTCCGAGATGTTTATCTAATAACGAGCACAGTTACGAAGTGGCTATGTGAAGATCGTGAATGTTGACTTGAGGGAGCTCATTCTTCGCGAAAATGGGGGATAGACTACCTTACGACATGAGGATCTTCTCTTTCATGAGGTTTCTCTATTCCGGCTCGTGCGCCTGCTTCTAGTCACGTTGAGAGTCACAGTCATACGTCGTCGTCGTGCCAGGTTCGCTCTCACATTCGCTGGGACTTGGTCAGTTACGCTTGCTTGTCTGCCTTGCCTGCCCCTTTTTCTTCCTTGCTCCTCGCCATCTCTACCGTCTTGCCGCTTTCCCACTCAATCTTGACAGCAATCTCAAATGGAATCTGAGTGATGTCGGTGCAGGTTACGGACGTTGAGAGACGTTTAATGAAGGATGGTCGACGTCCAGGGCGTTGTGGACATTGATGGGTGGCAACTGCAAATTGATAGGGAGGTGTCGAGATGAACGGATGGTTTGGGTGGGTTTAAGGTTGAGCAGACCACGAGTGCAGGACGGTTAGAAATGGGAGAAAGAGTGGGCCTAACGCTTAGGCGGTATGGTGCTGGCTATGTGCATCGTGACACTTGTGGATGAGGAGTTGGAAGGGTTTGACGGATGGGGGTTGTCGAACTTGCAGCTGACGTTGATTTTTCGGAGTTGACCTGGGTTGTGACGTGTCCGTCCAGTCGTGACAAATACTGGTGCTTCACGCAAAGCATTGTTGATCCTACAAAGTACGGTGATTTTTCGAGGACGCATATGGCTAGATCGGGATGAGTCCATAGTGCAGCCTTTTCAAATCGAACGCTTGGGTATAATGAGTCTCGGATTAAGGCTGGCCTAAAGGTTCGAATTACAAGACTGGTACAGTACATAAGGGATTGCGCGTCGGCGTTGGTCTTTGCTGGTTTCAAAGGAAAAGAACATGATAGCGAGAGCGATGGAGCCACCGTAAGCGGATTATGTATGGACCGAAACAGAACGAGACAAAAGGCACAGTAGGCCGTTACTCGGATCCAAAACCCACAATATGTGCACAGTGCTAAAACTCGGGCACAGCGCAAACGACTGCTGAGACGCCGTGCTCGAAGCAAGAAAGCACGCCAAAACCAGAAAGCAAGATATCCTGCCACCCCGCGATCTAGAGGTCAATTTTCAGAATTTCAACTTGACCACCACCGTCCAACACCTCGCCAAACACGCAGCGGGTATCAACCTGTCGTCTGTAAACTATGACCACCCATCCCCCATGTCGAACCGGTGCTGCGGCATCCTCTGTTTCGCCGGAGGCAGATGGTTATGCATCTTCTTGATGCAGAGCTTACTCGCTTTCTCGCAGCTTTTGCTCCCTGCTGCATCGATGGCCTGGTCATTTGCGCCATTGAAGTCCTCGACGCTGCAGCAGTCGACCGTTTTGACCCATCGGTCGTTGAGAACGTCTTGAGCGAGAATGCGCTTCTCCGGATCGGGATGCAACATTTTCAACATCAGACGCTTGATGGCAGGGCTGTCAAGATGCGCGAAGATCGGCCCACACTTCGGCATACCTTCTTCGGGATCATTGGTGATGATGCCGTCAGGGTGTTTGGCCAGCCACTTGTCCCAGCCTGTGGCGAACTTCTCGTAGAACGGATGCTTGCGCTCGGCTGAGGGCCATGGCGAACCGCAGAAGGTCATTGTCAAGAACACGATGGCGCTGGACCACACATCCAGAGCACGTGGATCATATTCGACTGCATGAACTGTCAGCTTAGTGCACAGCGGTCACGAGGATAGAATTGACTCACCCTTCTTTTCGAGAACCTCGGGAGAGATATAGGGCATGCTGCCGCAAATACCAGGGGCACAGCGACGGTTTTCTCTCATGTTTTGCCCACACTCTCCTCTAGCGGCCCGAACACCGGGGTGTTCACCACAGAAGACCTCGGAAACACCAAAGTCCGTGATTTTCAAGTATCCTTCGTTCGTCAACAGCAGATTCTCGAGCTTGATGTCGCGATGTGCGATACCATGAGTGTGGAGGTAAGCGACGCCACGGAGGAGCTGCTTGAACAAACATAACCGGTCTTCGAGTTTGAAGTACTTTCTCTCGACGAGGGCGAAAAGCTCCCCTTGCGGACAGTATTCCATGACATGGTTCCATCGGCCGGAATGGGTGCAGAGGCGGATGCTCTGAACAATGTTCGGATGATGGAGACTTTTGGCAATGCTAAACTCCGATTTGACTTTCTTGACGTATTCCGTCTCGTCTTCTTTCTGCCCCTTCTTTCGGTATTCTTTGACCGCGTAGACCTCGTCGGAAGAGCCGCCTTTCCTCACCATCAGCTTCACCGTTGCGGTTGCACCCTTACCGATCAGTTTCCCTCTCTTGCCTGGCACTATGCTCGGGCTGGTGAACTCCTTGGTCAATTCGACGGTATCCACGTTGAAATCTTCGGGCAGAGCCGTGCTCAACCGGCGCGCTTTCAATCCGACACCGGCGGCAGCGGGCATGGAGATGTAATTATCCTGTTGGAAGAACGGCAGCGCCGTCATACTTGTCGAACGGTTTCTCGAGCCAGGTCTTTGCGGTCTATTCGTCGTACTAAACATAATGCGACTGTTGTCCTTCAGCTCCAGGCCCGTGGCTGATCGGCCTTGCTTCTGAGCGAGAGGATCGGCAGGGGGAGGAATGTGCCACTGTCCATCGCCATCGCTTGTACTGGCAGGTGAGCCTGGAGATGGCGGCGAATTGTTCTGCAACTCCACCGGCGACTCGGGTGATTGCACATAAAAGGATCGCTTGCCCTTCAGCGGGGGAGGGCCGGTCCTGGTGAACTGGCCGGCGTGCATGTCTGCGACGTTGTTCGATTGCGCTCGTTTGAACAATGACCTGATCGATTTCACGGTTGATTTCTTAGGCGGCGATGATGATGTAATCTGAGGTTGTGACGAAGGTGGAGGCACACGGTGGTTATTTGTAGACACGGCTGGACGTGCAATGCTTGGCGGCGGGGTCGGAACATTCTCAAGGAGGGATTTGATCGGCGTCACTACGGCCGGTATTCCTCCCGTATTGCTACTCATAGAACCGTCGTGATGATGGAATTCGTCATGCGCATGGTGATCGCTCGTCGGTGTGATTGCTTCTACCGGTTCACTGCTGGTTTCGTTGCCTTCGTCTTCTTCGAGGGTGGGAGCCGAACCGTCGACGGATCGAGAGTCAGGCAGAGAGCGGCTGTCAGCGACCTGAGGTTGTGGACGTCGACGAGAGATGGTGAGGGTCACAATGGACGGCGGCTTCCGAGGTTGTTCGTTCATCGTGAACGTCCGAGAAAACAGTGGGGTCATTTTGGACGAGACCTGGATATTTTCCCACAAGGCTGGATGAATCCGGCGATGTGCTTCGAGCAACAACGGTCGATGATTGAGGATGTGGTGAAGGAGAGGAGGTACACAGCCCAAGTCAACCCAACACCTCTTCCTACGAAACGGATTGAATCAGATGCGAAGGTTTCATCCGGGCTTATAACGGATGTCTCGAGTCTGTTGGGTCCAGTAGATCGATCCTCCCTTCAAACTTCTTCCCAAACCAACCAGCCTAAAGCAGTCCAAACAACAATAAAACGGGCGACGAAGTTGATGTCGACAATGGCAGGAGAAGAATGTTGGATGCTAAGGTAAGTTATAGGATAAAAAGGATCTAACAATAAAAAGAATTGGAACTGAAGCCAATCTTTTTTTCCCTGGAATTCTATCCTCGGGTATTGGTATGTATGTATGGTAGGTATGTGTGGCCGAGTTACGACTTAAGTAGGGTAACCACTTTACCCTCAATCGTAGGTAGCTAACGTGCGAGTGCCCCGGCTGAAGAGTCCGGGCTGTGGGAAGAAGGCGGTACTCGCACCCAAAATATCAAGGTAAGGTAACTAATATAATTTTAGTGCGAAGCGCCGCGTACGAGTTGTGTTTGTAGGTAGGTAAGGTAGGTAGTGAATAAGGTAAGGTAAGGTAATAATGTGAAGAGGGATAAGCACGTAAGTTCGTGAATAATATATATTGCAATATTAAATCTTGCCGACTCCGGACATCCAATCTTCCTTGGATTCTTCTTTGGTCGGTGGATGAAGCAACAGGCAGGAATGGTCACGATGCAGTGAAAATGAAATCTTTACGACGGGCAAGTTGTGAGGATTAGGAGAAGGATGAGGATGAGGGGGGGATGATGAACTAGATATCGGCATCCATCTGGACCCCCTCCGTGGGGGCTTCTCAGCTTCTCCATTTGAAGCCTTGCAGGTAAGGTAGGTAAAGGTTAAGAGAGGCGATGGGGCACGATCATCACAGATCGCGGACGACACGAGGCTAACGGTTGAAAGTACTGTACCATAAGGTAGGTAGGTACCTTAGGTAAGGTAGGTAGTAACGTTACTTGTGTTTAGGAGGTAACTATCGTGACTACTACCTCCCTGCCTACCTTCGCCAGCCGCCCAGCTGATTGCCCCCCTTCGACCCGAGAAAGTTCACCCTGTCTTCAAACAGGAGGTGATGGTTGGACTCTGGAGTCAAACAACGATTGCAGCCATTCATGTCAGCGACGACCCTTTTAACTCCCTGACATTTTACCTAGACCATGTCAGTATCATATTAGTTTCGCCTGGGTTCCTTGATAAGTTGAAATTCAAAACCCGTAAGTTATAGGAGTGTTCGTGGGAGAGGAGGAAAGTGACATCGATAATCCTGGCAAAAGCCTTAACCGGCCTTTAACTTAGTACATCCAGCCACTGCCCACTGGATTGCGCGATATATCGGCGCGAGATAAGTCAAGAAGGCCGAGCGAGCCAAACACAGACCAGCTGGTGACCATCGTCACTCATTAATACCTTAATGGTGATGCAACGCACTCATCATCAACTTACCTAGGTACCTAAGTAAAGACCTCACACCATATCTGGACTGGACTGTCTACCACCTACGTGGTCGAATGCCCATTCGAATTCTTCAGGTCCGATTCATAACTTAATGGAGATATCCTTCCCAATTGGTTCTCGGTCACTGAATGAATAAGTTGACTGTTAACATTGAGGGACCCTGTCGTCCTCTTTGGAATATGTTACCTTAGTCTCTTGTTTCAACAAGTGCAGCAAGCAAAGGCGTCTGTTGCGATCATCATGGTGAGGCATTTCCAGGGACAGTACTTCCTCGGCAAGGAACAGGCGGCTTCACAATGCCTTATCCGATGACGAGTAAGGTAAGTTGCCCTGGGGTTTACAAGAGTCGTAACCTGGAAGTCTCTTTGTACTGTACAGTCTGAAGTAAGGTAGGTAAGTACCTTGACTTAATTTACTGTCCAGTACTTTGCGTCGCAGTAAGGTACCTACAGCAGAACCGCGCTTCGCGCCTGTCGAGCCCGATGCCGGGCGACATGCTTGGCTTGCAATCAGAATCGCCGTTCATTCTTGTATCGCCGTGCTCTCTATTCGTTATTGTGGAACTCTACCTTTTTCTTCGAGTGAAAATGCAATCAGTCGAAGTCAAAAAGTGACTTAACTTACCTAGGGAGGCTTAACTTAGAGCTACCCGTCTTTGGATGATCATCTGCAACACCGCTGGGCTTTGTCGATCAATTTCTGTGCCAATGATTCGCGAACATTCCTCTCTGATTCGATGGAGATAGTTGGATGCTGGACAACTTTTGACGTCTCTGATGGTGTCGGACTGACTCCGGTAGAATTTGAATGATTGTTCAATAAAGTGATCCTGAACATCAAGACACTTGAAATGTGTGTAGGTTGGAGATGCATCCGAAAACCGGACACCGAATACCGAATACCTTCACGACGATTCGATTTCCAGGCATCTACGAGTATCAGATACGGTAGGTAATTCGTGGGGTTCGCTACAGAAGCCCGCACCGCATGATTATTACTACCTTATTATCCTTGCGACGGATAAACGGCAAAAGGCGTTCTTCGTACCAAGGTAGTCGAGAATGTCGAGTGTGAGTTACCACCACCGAATCGAATCTTGGCCATCAAAAATTGCATCACTGTTTAGCGGCGTGGAGGTTGCACATTCTGCGCTGCAAATGCAATGCAGTGTAATGCAATGCACTGCAATGCACTGCAATGCACTGCACTGCACTGCAATGGGAACCGTCGATGCAGAATCTTGGCAGGCAAATCACATGCGATCAACTCCAACTGACAAGGGAGATCCCCTTGCCTCCCACCTCGACTTGTCCCAAAATGGAGATATACCTCGTGAGCATATAACTTCTGGCTTCTGTGCCTGGAACTTGAACAGGAATATTGTTAATGTTATTGTTTTGCCTTTCAAGTTCCAG
>QQTW01001740.1_pt1 | contig 15509 bp, 20 predicted proteins | sample 1904831 | NCBI WGS metagenome assembly QQTW01 (sample SAMN09435610, study PRJNA476489) | Subsurface metagenome, whole genome shotgun sequencing project. | reverse complement strand
GTCTCGGATGGGGTGGTGTCTCGGATGTAGGTGCAACACGTTAAGGCGCGAGGCTGGTGGATGGATTGCTCGTGGTCATGGCTCTCTTCCAAGGCGAGTTTCCTTTCATCGACAGCGATTGCTGAGCTTACAGTAAGCCTTTCTTTACCTCCGACTGCGTGCCTGCTGGATGGACCACGCAGGTGACAAAATAAAATGAAGCAGCTCAGCAGTAGCCGTCAACAGTCGTCGTCATTACAATGAAGGTCAAGCGGACTTTCATCATGAATGCGATGGAAGCTAAGCTCATCATCGTCATTTTAATGAAGATTCACGCAATCTTCATCCTAAGGGCGATGATGGTTCCTGCTCAGCAGTGACGGGCTACTGTTGAGCTGCTCCATTTATTTTGTCACTCGTGTGTGGACTAACAATGGAACGGCCCCGCAAAGACCGGTCCACTTGTAGTCCCATCAAAACGGAGAACCTCGAACGTTCGACCTAGAGAGTGTAAATCACGCCTATGACCGTAACATCAAATTTGTGGTCGCTCGTTGAATTGTTAGAAGGATTAGGGACTTGATGAAAAATAGAAATATCAGGTCAAATATATATTTGAGTCGAAACAGCCCGGGCGTATTTGATCTCTGCTTGTTCATATAACACATAGCTATGTCAACCGACTCAGCCGCCGAATCTCCGTCCAGCGCGTGAGCCGACCCAGCTCCAAGATGTTCATCCGTCGCGTGCGCCCACTGGGATTGCCGATGATGACGGGTTGCCAGCCGTCCCTGCCATCGCCCGAGAAGGTGTTGGGAATGATCTGCACCACTTTCCAACGCCATAAGACCACCACCAGAGCGACGGTCAGCATCGGCAAGATGCCCGCCACGACGCCCGTCGTGGCCTGTGCGCCTAGTTGTCGCTCCAAGATGCCGCCCACGGCGGTGCAGATGGCACCGAGAACGAATGCCAGCGTTTGCACGATCGCAAAGGCGGCGCTGACCCGCGGATAGCACGAGTAGTTGACTCGTCTAGACGACGAAATGGAATCCCGACGCTTTTCGGTGGCTCGGCCGGTCATGCCTGGATGCAGGTCCGAGGTATCGTACGTCTCCATGATCAGTCCGTGACCCTCGGCGATGGCCAGGCTCGACAGGAAGCCGATGATGCCGGCGAAGAGTGTGGGCACCATGAAATGCATTGGTGGACCAGTCGATGCCAACGCATAGGCCAGGTCGGCGAAGGGTAGTAGGAGTATAAACACCGCTCGCCGCACTAGATGCGAGGTCCATGTAATCCGCTTCTCGAATGTCGTGCTATCCGTCCGAGATCCCTGTTTTCGTGACTGGCTGAAAAACGATGTCTTCTGGAGTGGGACGGCTAGGAGGGCGCCGATGGGGACGGCCTCGACACAAAGCCCGACATATTGTGGGCGGAAGCGGTAGTAATTGGAAAGCAGAGCGCCCAGGAGCTGCGAGAATCGATACATGAGTGACTTGAGATACAGAGTGCATTATTTGATAGGCCCAGAACATGATGAACTCACCACAATGACCATCACAATCTGGCCATAGATCCAACCGAGATAGGTCGCTAGCACCGCAAAACCTGGTTGCCGTAACATCGCCCAGCACAGCGTGAAACCGGCACGAACCTCGTCGCCCCACCAGATAGGCCCAGTCGAGTACAGATGCATCATGACCTCGCCCCGCGCCAGTCGTCGTGACACGTCGTCCCCCAATCGGACCTCGGAGATGGATCGTCGAAAAGGGGATCGACGGACTTCAGGAACGAGGATGTTCAGGAGGAGGATGGCGGCCGCCAGAACAACGACGAGCCAGAAGCCCCACGCCGCATTCAGACCGCTAATGATGGCCGCTCCAACGAGAAAACCTACGCCAAGAGACCCAATAAAGCACCAAGACCAGATGCCCAACCAGATACCCATGCCACCACCGTGTCTTCGAGGATCGTGGTCCAGCACCACCTCCCCATGAGGGTTGCTGCTTTGGAGTGACGAGCCAAAGAGATCCAGGAGTGTCGTGAGGAAGTTGACATTTGCGAATCCCAGGACAACTCCAGACGCAGCTCGGGCCAGCAACAGCGCCACTAGATAAGTGACCACATACGGCGAACGAAGGGTCCCGATGGCGATAGCTTGTGGAAGTTGCAGAGGCAGTAACAGCGCCAACGCGCCCAACACGTAGGGCTTTCGGCCATGCAGCAAGGGGAGAGTCCAGGCGCAGAAAGTGGATATAGCAAGGCCAAGGAACAGAAAGACGTTTCCCAGAATGACCCAGCGATTCAAATCGACAATCTGGTACTGGATACGCGGTACCTCTCCCGCCTAGTCACAATCGTGAGTAATGTGTAATGCCATTATGAGACTACTCACATATATTCCCACGATGAGCCCCACAAACGCGGTGTTGATACAGGCCACTGAAGCCACAAACCGTTTCCTGGGCATGCTCCAGTCTCGAGCGATGGGTCGGCGACGATGCAGCCGGTGGAAGCTCAACCCACGCCGACCTCGAAAGCTGACATGGCGCCGGCCTCGCAAGCTAATCCTAGATCGACTGGACTTTGATTCGTGGTGCGAGGCAGCATCAGTGTCCACTTCACCACATTCGGTCGGTTCATTCGTGGCCGTCTGCCCTGCGTCCAGTTCCACCTCCTCCGAAAGCCTGCCCAGCGCAATGTCCTCGGAATGTACTTGACTGGCTGCGCCATCACGCCCACTTGCCCGGACGGCAGCTGAAAAACTACCTCTTCCGGAGATTGATAAGCGGTCAACGAGCTCACGAAACGCACTCGGCCTCGTCCCACCGGTATGAGTACCTCTGGAGATCCAGAATGATGTTCGAGCGATGCTGGACTTGCGTCGATCTTGTCCCGGGTGGAGTATCTTCCCGGCTGGGGCCTTGCTCTGCCGACGGTCGGCTGCAGGAACCCAGTCGATGTGCCGAACATCATCATTGACCCTAAGCGGGGTCGGGAAGCTGGACATGACGGACGAGTCGTCAGAATACATGAGCGGTCTCTTGTCGGCCGCAGATAGCTCGTTCGATAGAGCATGCAGCTTGACTGCAGCATCGACGTGGACGCGCGAGCTCCTCCTTGCAGGCACCGTTACATTGTCCTCCACGTCGGCCGAGAAGTTTGAACTCGAGCTTGACGAAGTAGTTCTTGTATCTGGAGAGTCATCGGCACTGAAAGGATCCACAAGGTGCGACTCGCGTCTAGAGGCCGCTGGAGACTTCTGAGGGTATGGTGTCCTTGCCCGTGCCGGTCGAAATAATGGATAACTGCTCTGTTGAGGTCTGAGCTTTGCATCTGCTATGGCAACTGAGTGCGTCCGGGGCCGCGCAGAGTTGGCGACCGGAAACGTGCTTGACTGGGTGGTGCTCGGTGGAACTGCGGAGGGTCTCCTCGAAATATCTTGAGCAGCCCAATAGGGAGCAGCTAGTGATGACTTTCTTCCTGGGGTCCAAAGACCAGACGGATTTGGGTCGAGGCTCTGAGCTGGCCTCGACTCAAAAAGAGCCGGGGAGTCTTTCTCTTTAGTTGGAGGAGGCTCCGAAGGCAATCGACCAAGGGTATCATCATGCGCCAATTGAGCCTCACGCAAGGCCTCTTCAGCACTGGCCGCGTTCTTCTCGTCTGCCGCCTGCTGGGCAACATGGAGTGCTTCGCTTAGAAGTGCTTCCAGGTCGTGAATCGCCTTGTTGAGTGATTGTGATAGTCTGAGTTGATCCTGGTCGTCCTGCTCGTAATCTGAAGGAGTGCTGGAAGCGATATTATGCGGCAATGGGGCTACCTCGCTCACCACACGAGGCTCCTCCAGACGTGAGCTGCGCAAAGGTTGTGGCGATGGTACCCTTGGCGACGGACTATCTGTATCCTTGGCAAGAATACGCCGACATTGCTGAAACCACCAGGTATCGCTCCCGCTGCTACTCGGCGTCGCTGGCGGTGCGTTGATGCTGGGATCCGCCGGCGGCACCGTCTCCAATGGACTCTTGACTGGAGAAGTTTGATTGATGCTGCGAGTCTCTTGACGGGACTCCGAGGGTCTCGGACGATCAGACGACGTGTGAGATGCTGGACCATGATCAAAGTTAACGCCACCAGCAATGTCACGCAGTAATCGTTCAAGAAGAAAGAAGATCGGTAGTCGGACGGGTGGAGTCGGTACCTTCTGAGCCAGCTGACGGGAGCGGCCACGGCAACTTCTGCTCTGCCAGTTTGCTCTCAATTAGGGCCTCGTTCCGACTTTCTCGTACATCATCGAGCGCCTTTGACTGTTCAAGCTGCTGAGCTTCAAACCGTGTTAACTGGTCATCCGGCTGTACTCTGTCCGGGCGTCCTCTAGCCACCTCGAGTTGGGCCGAAGACGCTCTCTCTTTCTGGGGCTTTAGAGACCTCAGAAGAGGGGGACCCGGAAGGCACGGCTTGGTGGAGGGCCACTCGGCGGTGAAAATCGGTAGGATTGGAGAAGCAGCCTCCAAGGCAGCTGCTGATGGCTTGAACAACGAAGAGTGGCCGCTCTCAACTGTCTCGACAGATCCGCCAGAACGAACCAAATTCGGTGGCTGAGGTGCCCGGGAGCTTTTGGCCTGATCTGAGACCTCATTACTTGCGACAATAGTCTCCTGGTCTTGCGGAACATCTCGAGACTTTGCTTCCAAGCTACTAGTCTGCTCCTGGTCCGGCTCCTTGGGCTCTGGTATCGCGTTGCCATAGTCACCCGGGATATCCGCTACTTTTGGGCAAGTTGAAATCACAGAGGACGGAGGTGAAGGCCGCGCTGCTTCTTCGACCGGATGTCTCTCGTTGGAAACCGGTGCGGGGCCTGGAATGGAAAACGCGGTCGCTTCATCCACTCTCAACGGGGTGTTGTTGGTCGACCCTAATTCTTGCCGAGAGACTTCCCTTGGAACTCCGATGGTAGAATTGGTAATGCTGGGCTTTCGAGAGACGGACCGGGCCAAGCTAGATCTCCTCGTATATGGCTGACCTTCCGCTCTGACCTGGAAAGGACTCTGGTACCCCGTCGAGGTTTGCGAACTCCTCACGCCATCTACATTTGTGACCAGTCGTGTGGCTTGTGCCGCCGTATACCCAGGTGATCGAGGGCGTGCGTCAGCCGAACCCTTGTCTTGGACGGTGGATTCTGGTACGTTCGGGGAGCGTCGAAGAACCGTCGATTGGCGCGTCTGCCAAAACGCTTTGCCCGGTAGCGATAGCCCTTGAAATGACCTTTCAGGCGACGGATTCGGCGTCTTTGGGATACGGTTAGCATTTCGAGAGAGAAATAGAGAGCGAATGCGGGTGAGCAGATCCTCGTCGACGGGAAACAAAAGGGCGTTGGCGGGCTGGGTGTCGATTCGATCAGGAGCAGCTTTGACGGATCCGCGGGAGGGCAGAGCTGCCATCAACCAGAGCGCCAGGCTCGTTGATAGCGAGACTGGGCTGAAACGGTATAATACATAAATAGTGTTGAATGAGAATGATACTCTGGAGTATATGATGAGGTATGTTGATGAACTGTAAGCATGGGGTGTCTGGAGAATAAAGAGAAAAGAGTACTACGCCTTCGGGGCGTAGTAGCTTAGAATGATGAAAGCTTTTGTAGTGTTCTTGAAAACGGCAATTGAGGAAAGAACAGCATTGGACTGTTCTTTGCCATATTAGGAAGTGGCCTTCGGTTCCATAGTATGTGAGCGGAGAGCACGATTAGACCAGTACACCGTCGGCAAGTATTTCTTGAAAGGTATCATGAATCGCCCAGCTCCGAAGGCGCGACGGCGCACAGTGAGTTATTGGCAACCAGCGTCGCTCTGCTGTCCATGGACAGCAGGCACGACCAGTTGTTTTCGTGTCCTGACGGCATCGTAGGCAACAAGGACCATGATGACCGTCGATCGGGGTGTCGGATGGCCTGAACCATTGAGGAGACGCCTACATTCCAACCGAGGAGTAATGGATGTGGTTGTTAACTCGTGAGCGTAACGTCGCTAGAGTGGCACGCGGGTGACATAGTAAACGGAACAGCTCAGCAGTAACCGCTTCATCATCTTTATGACGAATAACCCCACCGTCATCATGCTCACGATGGTGATAGCCTCTCTTCCATCGGAGTGATGATGAAAGATTACCAACCTTCATCGCACCTACGATGATGATTGCGAACCTCTTTTCATCGCGGTCACTGCTGAGCTGCCCTGTTTATTCTGTCACCCGCGTGCCACCCTTTCGACGAAGCCACCGCATACACTTATTGATCTCGTCCATACTCCCCGCCCTACCATCCAGACAAATGTGGGTATCGTTGATAGGTGATCAAGAATGACGTTTGCCAGATCTTCTCTGGGAGCTTCGGCGACGACAACTGACATGGGTTGATGCTAAGCTTTAGGGAGAACGTCCAAAACCGTGGCCAATGTCGACTCGCCTTTAAGAAGTGCTTAAAGGGCTTGACTAGAGTCTAGAGCTTGGCAGAGCTCCTGCAGAGCATCTCCCTCAGCCCGTTCCACGAACGAGAAGCGAGGAGTTGGGTGGGACTGATGGCCGACTGACAGCCGTCCCTTTTCCAAGTTTGGAATGAATTAATTTGATTAAACTGTAGCAACTAGATGTCTGACTGAGCTGACTAATAGGCAGCTCTATTGCGAGGAGGAGGAATAGTCTATTGATCTAGCTATTCTATCGGTCGGGGCAGGTCCTCTATATAGTAGACTGGCTAGCTTTTGACTCGGTCAGAAGCTAGGTCTGATTGCTCCTATATGGCTATAGCCGTATAGCCTATAGGACCTCGTCGCGCGGAAGCGATATAGCTATATAGCGCAAGCTCTATAGCCGTATCGTATCCGGGGGCTAGGCTATTGACGACTCCATTCAACATAAACGATGGCTGCAATTTAAAAAATGTAGTTAAAAGAGTTAGGAGTCTGGAGTCGCTGTCGCGAACATAAGATAAGGTATCCACCTACAAAATATGTGGAATAGCTCCACAGTCACCGCCAATGCCCAATCACCCATGAACAATCATCACAGGTGTGACTAGGGCTGAATAATCTTTCTTCATCAAGAGTCCAATGAAGAACAAGCTAGATCGCTACCATCAGTGTGATGATGATTATTGGGTCTTCGTCATAAGGACGATCAAGTGATTACCGCTGAGATGTTCCATTTATGTTTTCACCCGGCGTGGTAGGGTACCAATCAAGGCTTTATTAGTAGAGGCCGGTCATTGAGGTTGTTAAGACTCCTGCGTCTCTTCTTGGTCAATATGACTGAGTTTATCGATCGCAGGACTGCTTATGGTGGCTCTGGCGTAGCCCTTCCAACGAGCCAAGTTTCGTCCTTGATATCTCTTGCTGCCATGAAGTGGACAATCAAAGGTGGACGCACAAGTAGATAAGATATAATGTAAAACGCTGGTGAATATACGTCACGTCCTGCGCCTTCATGATGCTCTACATACACTAGGGAAACAACAGAAGAAGATGTAACGACCCCCCCATGGGTTTGCAAGACAAGGCATATCCGGGACGCACAGATTGCTTCGAACCCAAAAATGAAAGATGAAAGATGAAGATGAAGAGCCATGAACAGATGATCATGCAGTATGGGTTTCGGCGTGTGTGATGGTAGCCGTATGCACGATCGTCTCCGCCGCGGTGACCGTAGCGACCGGTTGTCCGCCGATGATCTTACCGTTCGCATCTCGCGGTTTGCGCTTCCAGCCCGTGGAGAATAGTTGACCCAGTTCGAACCGGGGAAAGATGTGTGCCTCGGTGTTGATGATCACCTGATCGAGCGGGAGTAGATCGTTGGGAGAGAACAGGAGGTAGAAGTATTTGAGCGTTTCGGCCTACGAGGCATTAGATGGATGTTCAGTTTTGTGCAGCGGGCAGGGCGCAACATCATTGGCTGAGAAAGATCCCGATATGAGAAAGAGGAACATACCAGCCAGAAACTCTCCATATTGTCCCGTTTCAGCGGAGGGATCTCATTGACGTTGTCGAGACTCGTGAACCCCTTACCGTCCTCCACCAAAGTGTGCTCCATGAACGCCTCGAACATCTCCCAGCCCCAATGTCGATATTGTTCATCCCCCGTGATTCTCCAGAGGTAGAATAGACTCTCGACCGTTTCTGGTCGTTGCAAGTTATGCGTGTCCAGAGGCTTGATCACGTAGTCATGCTTCCATGAGGCGTCCTTTGCAGGGCTGAGATGGTCCAAAGGCCGAACGTGATCCGCTTCTTTCAATGGTGGATCGTAGATGTTGAAGTAGGTGATCTCGGGCGCGAGACCGGTCTCCGTGGCTCTGTACATGCCCCAACATGTCTGCATGAGTTGCCGGGCCAGCTGCATCTCCTCGGTTTGTTTTTGGGTCCATGATCCTTTGGCTTTCGCTTCAGCTTCGGTGGCGCCACCGGTCGCTCCGAGCGCGATGGTGCCAGGCATGAAGCACACCAGATGGTCCATCTTGGGAGACAGAGTTCCACCGATACCTTCGGGGAGCTCGCCCAAGATGGTGATGTTGGATGGATTGGAGTACGTGATGAGATGCTTCCGGACTCCGGCCAAAGCTTGCTCCCACATCTCCAGATAGACGGGCTCCTGCTTGGATGTCTGCAGGTATTGCTTGATCAGATACTCTGGGCAATGTCAGCGAACCATTTAGATCCCTTGGCTGGACCACGACGGGGTGCTACCGTAGTATGAATCGCCACGACTTCCCAGACGGATGTTCTGGTCTCGAAAGAGGCCGTTCTCGGCGTAGATGAAGATCGGTACTAAGCCGTCTTGGACGCCATTGTCATCAATAACCTGGATGACCTTTTCGGCCTTCTCCCAGTAATTCTTCTCGCCGGTTAGATGAGCCAAGTATTTCATCTCCAGCTGGACACTGGCCGCCTCGGCGGTCGAGGACGCCCCTCCGTCGACATGCGAGGGGATGCCCTTGAGCTCCTTGAGGTTCACGCTCGCGTATGGGATACCAGTCGCCGAGCTAAAGGCGCCCATCAAGCGGTCCGCCAGATCGGTGGCCTTCTCCAAGTATAGATCTTCGCCCGGCGCACCTTCGTTGTCGTCGATCAAGGGTGCCATGTCCGGAAACGTAGTGGATAGGTAATGAGCGGACAACAGCCCTCCAAGCATACGGATGGTCGTCTCAAACGTATTGACATCATGGTCCTTTTCATAGTCGAGATGAGTCGACAGCCACCCTCGAGCATGGACCAGACGGGAGGTCAAATTCATGATCATGAGCGTATCCAGGCTGTCGACGATGATCCAACCCAGCCCGCCCGGCACCATCTCACGGCCGGTTTTCGCGATAGGATGGAATTCATCTTGACCTGTCTCGATGGTTACTATAATACACGTATACTCAGCATGTTGGGAGGGTCGCCTTCTTACCCCAGGCATATTTCTCGTAGGTGTCCCAGCTCCGTATGAATGCATCTTTGACCTTTTCTCGCCGCTCGTCCCAATCGATCGCGGAACGTCCTCCACCGAGCCAACTAAAGATGCCGGACCCCTTTCGAGCCGATTTGGGCGGCGCGTCCGACGACCTGGCCAGCGCATTGAGCCAGTATAGAAACCCTATGAAAAAGATGAATGCGCCCACTGCGATTCTCTTTCGGCGCCACCATTGACGTCGACGTCCCGCGCTGCCGTAGTTGTAGGGCTTGTCTTTATACATGGGCAATTCGCGCCGCTCGAAGAGGCCGCCCATGCGTGCCGCCGACCCCATGGGTGCTGGTGGACCTCGACTGTGCACATTTCCCGAGCTTCCCCATCGACTATCCTCCATCCGTCGCTGGGGATTGGTGAAGCTCGGCACGTTGTGCGGCACCGTGAACGACATGTCGTCCGCCGCAGCCGACCGAGACGGCGATGTGGCACGTTTCGCGTCCGGATCGTGAATCGCCGAGGTGGCCGATGATACACGGTTACGTGACGAGGACACGTCTGACGGTATCACCTGAGGCGCATTGCTTGGTTTGAGAATGGCAAGAGCGGAGGAGGAGGAGCGGCGCAGTCCGAAGGGGTCTCGGGAGTTCATGCCCGCAAACGCATCATGATGTGATGCGGCGAAGACGCGCTCGGGTTAGCCGTAAACATGGTTTTCGTGACAGGGTGGGTGGTCGCACTGGGCGCAAAGTATTTCCCGACCACTACCCAAGACCCGCCAACGGCTATGGCGCCTTGGAGCTCCCTCAACTCGTCGTTGTTGGCCATCGTAGCTGTACCCGTTGCATGTATAATCAAGGTCTAGTTAGGCTTCGATCTGTGAAAGGGGGCTCGATAAAGCCACATGGGCTACGCTGAAGTGCTGGTTCCATGGGGCTGAGGTAGCCGCGCCCAGAGCATTCGACAGCTCCGTCAGCATATCTCTGGTAAGAGTCAGCTGAACATTAGCTGCCATCAGAGTGAACCGCTAGTGCCGGGACAACATTGAACAAGCATGAGCAGGGTTGCTGCGAGAGAAACAGTTTAAACGACTTCTAGAGCTAATGTACCGCACAGCAAAACGCTGATGTCGCTGACGCAAGTGAAGAATATGGGGGATTTGGAAGCAGAGAGACCGATGGATATGGTCAAGCAACTCTTGTGCAATTCATGCTGGGAAAATAACCAGGACGGGGACGAGAAAGGCATTTAAGAGAGAAGAATAGCTGGACCACCAGTTCATGCAAGTGCCTTTAGGTCCCTCGGAAGAGGAACTCCATATCGTCCGGGGAGAGATTCTGCATGGCCGCCTCGTCCGCGTTGATGGTCCCGTTGATCATGTTGGTCTTCTTCTCCTGCAACAGCACCATGCGCGACTCGACCGAGTCTTCGATGACGAGGCGAGTGATGCGGCAAGGACGCGTCTGACCGATCCGGTGGCAACGGTCGGCCGACTGCCACTCCGCGGCGGGATTCCACCAACTAGAATAACCATCAGCATCAGCATTAGAAAACGTTGATCACAAAAAGGCAAACTCACGGATCAACAATGTAGACCTGAGACGCCTCGGTCAGATTCAGCGCCACGCCGCCCGCTTTTAGAGATACCAGGAAGACCTCGACGTGGAAGTTCTTCATAAAGTACTCGATGGAACTCTGGCGCTGTGCCGGGGTCATGCTCCCGTCCAGCATGACGGTATTAAAGCCGGCACGGCGGAGTCGCCATTCGACGAGTTGCAGCATGGACGTGAACTGCGAGAAGATGATGGACTTGCTGGTCCGCTTGCTGCTGCGCAGCTGCCGCAGCTCCATCAGGAGCATCTCGATCTTGGTCGACGAGGTCCACTTCTCCATCTGGATGCGGTTGATGATGGACGATTTCTTAACTGCCAGCTCGTCCTGCTCGCGTGCTTCCTGTTCGAGATCGATGCTGAGTGGGATGTGGCAACGGGGACAGCCCGGATCCTCGCCGCGCTCGGAGAAGGTTCGAATGTAGCTCTTGACGCAGGCCCGACAGAAGTCGTGGCGGCAGGTCGATCGGATGGCGTCCTCGGCGGGGTCATCGCAGATGCAGCACACCAGCACGTTCTGTCCGCCCTCGGCTTTCTTGCGCAGGATCATATCCGGATGGTCGGCCACCTGACGCATCTGCATGATGAGGCCAAAGATGTTGGCGTAGTTGTTGAGCATGACGCCCTGGGCGACGTAGGTGTCGAACTGTCGCGTCGTGTCGCTCATGATGCTCGTGGCGAAGTCGCGCTCGACGGGGCCGAAGAACTCGCTATGCACGCCCACGTACTTGGGCGGCAGCTCCATGGACGACATGTGCGAGGACTTGACGCGACGCAGCATGATGCGTTCCAGGAGGGTATGCAGCTTGCGGAAGGCCTCCTCGCCACGTGGCTGGCCGCTGAACTCGACAACTGCGCGAGACCGCATGAGCAGAGGGGGATGGAGTGGGGGATTCGGAGCGACTTACTCGGCTTGAGCAATTCCACGTTGAAGAGCGAGACATGATCGAAGCCGCTGCGTGATGAGTATCATCAATACATGCATGCTACCATAAAAAACCCGGGAGATCCAACTCACCGATGCTCGCAGGTCCGGCACGACTGAGTCGACGTGTCGATGTCCCAATGGAGCTGGGTGCAATCGCACACGGTGCACATGTACGAGGCGAAGGGCCGCACCTGCAGGAAGCGCAGGAGCGAAAAGAGCTCGCCGATGCGGTTCTGCAGCGGCGTGCCGGAGAGGCACCAGCGGAAGTCGGTCTTCAGCTCGAAACAGGCCTTGGCCGTGCCGCTGCTCCGACTCTAGAGGAACCGACGGGTGAGCACGACGAGGATCGTGACGGCGATGGACCATCGACCTACCTTGATCGAGTGCGCTTCGTCGAGGATCACGCGATGGAAGTGAATGGCATGGAACGGGCTGTCGGCACGCACGACCTGCGTATTCAATGGGTCATCCTTATCTTTGCGGATGTGGCCCTTGGTCTGTTTGCGATACGTCGCCTCGAGGGTCGAATCTGAGCACGCCGTTAGCCCCACAGTTTTGGTTCATGATACGAATCGGATCATCTCGGCTTACACGAGGTGATGATGACGTTGTACGTCTTCAGCTGGCGGATGGATAGATTCTTGACGGCGGGACCGTGGTAGAGCAGCACCTTCAACGCGCCGTTGGTATACTCTTGAATCTCCTTCTGCCACTGCATCATGGCGACGGGCGGCACGACGACCAGACTCGGGGCGGCAGCCGGATGGTCCGACATGATGAGCGACACCGCCTGAATCGTCTTCCCCATCCCCATCTCGTCTCCCAGCAGGCCGCCCTTCCACTGCGTATTCTCTTGTTCGATCATCCAGTGCAGCCCTTCGAGCTGGAACGGCTTCAGCTGGCGCGTGATGGTCGCCGGCTGCGAGGCACGGATCGTCGGGATCACGGGCATCGCGGCCAGGGTCTCCCACATGTGCCGCACCTCGGGGTGATGCTTCTTTAGTTTGCGACGAATCTTCTCCAACTGCATTGGTGTTAGCAATTGCCCACTCCCGGCACGGACGGTTTGGACCAGCCACGTACCCGACGAGCGGCATCCGGGAGATCCACATTCAGCAGGTCCCTGATATCGGAGGAGTCGGAATCGGCCGGATCCGGGAGCGCCGTGGGCGACGACGGTCGGCCCCAACCACGGCCACCACGACCGCGGCGGCCACGATTGGACATCCGGCGAGCATGGGCGCGGCGAGCCGCAGCCATCAACGCGGCACGTCTTCCTCCACTCACGATCGGGGGATCCTCTTCCTCGTCCACCGGTTCGACCTTCACCTCGGCCTCCGACCAGTCACTGACCACGTCGCTCTCGGAATCTGGGATATCCGGAAAATCCGAATCGGCGATACTTGAAGCAATGCTGGGGCTCTCGCGGCCCTTTCCTCGATGTCCGGCTGATTTTCCTCGGGAGCTCAACTTGGCCGCGATGGCTTTCTTGGCGCTGGTCTTGGCCGCACGCCCGCTGGACGGTCTAGAGGGCTGAGGTGCCTGATCGGGAGTCTTCCAATCAAACTTATGCGACAGCTCATCATCGTCGTCGTTCTCGTCGTCCGAGTCATTCACCACCTCACGCTTGGGTTTTTTTGTAATGGCCCGAGCCGAGCCTGGCACCTTGGCTTTGGTGGCCGCTCGTCCCGCCGGACGTCGCGGTTCCTGCCGTTGATGTTCGCCGAGTCGATGCGCGGCCGACTTCAAGGCGTCGGTGAGGCCATCCATCTCGGAATCCAGGTCACTCAGCTCGGACTCGGTCTCGGAGTCCCCATCTCGCTTGCGCTTTGGAGCCAGCGCATACTTGCTCTCACGTAGTTGACGGGCACGCTCGGCCACGTTCACTCGGTTGCGGGTCGCTGGCGCCGCCTTCGCCATCTTAGGTGCGGGTGCTGTGGTCGCCGCGGGAGTCGGAATGGTACTGGTGCCCGGTGTGTCTGACGTCCCGTCGAGACCACCGAGATACGAGCACGACGAATCGGACGAGGTCGACTGCAATCGTGCAGTCGAGCGGGTTCGACGCATCGTCGACATTGTGAGGGACGAGATCTTGAGAGAGTGAGTGGAGAATGGGAAGAGAGAAAGAAAGAAAAGAGAGAGTAAGAGTGTGTATATGTGGGGGGAGGGGGTGTTGCCGTCTGCTGTAGACGGTCTCTTCCTCGACGCACCTTGGCTCGTCCTCCTCGTCGGGGTGGGAAGAAGTCGTTCCCGTCCAAAGCGACTTCTTCCAGCGATCACGGCGTTGAGCCGCAATCGAGCTCCCGCACGCTGATTGGCGGGAGCCATGATGGGGCGCGTCGCGACGCGCCCCCCTACGGGTGGCGAACGCCTCAATTAAAGCTGGGCGGCCAGACGCGTCGGAGCGCGTAAAGCCGAAGACCGACGCGTTTTCGGAACGGCGACGGAGGAACGTTGTTCCCCCACCGACACGGACCGCCCCGTCAGCACCGCCGCGATCAATGCCCCCGTGGACCCGCCCAGCAGCGCCGCGCTGCTGGGCGGATCCATTTCATCGTCCGTGGCGGCAGTATTCACACCCGCGGTTCCCAGCTGGGGAGGACTGGCTCGGCCCTCCCCGCTGTAGACCTAACGTCGACAGGGCAGAGCGACTCTGCCCTGTCGGAATAATGATCATCCGAACGCCGTCGGTCCCCGTGTCGGCTGCCAGATACGGTGACCAGCTGCGTCCGGGTCGCTGCGCTCTGCCCATCGCTGGTCCGGGGAGGACCCACATCGGTGGGCCCAACCTCATAGTCAACCAGCGGAACTATATCATCTGTTGAGGCCCGTGGTGGTGTCGATGGTTGACTCCATTTGGGCCTTTGGGCCCAATCGATGAAGCCCATGGTCTGTTTCAAGCTGGGCAGCAAGGACCCTCCTGCAACGACGAATTGCTGTGGCGCCGGGCGATGGAGGCTGGAGAACCACCGCTACCGTTGCCACGTTCTATCTCCTGTCCCACTGAGAGGAACAATGTTGTCGATGTTGATGTTGTGATGCGGCCGCGACAGTCGCAGGACCTGTGCCTGCTGATGATTTCCGGTGTGATCGACTGGAGCCCGGCAACATGCCGGGCTCCAGTCGACCATATATCCCCCGGTTGGTGCTCCACCAACCGCCACTTATCAGAATCGGCCGGCGAGCCCGTGTGGCGGCCTCGGCGCCGTCTGCGCTCTTCGGAGAGTCGCCCTAGTATGGCGACCCTCCGGTATAGACTCCTTGCTCATCTCCTGAAGTGCTTGGGTCCTCTAATTGCTCCATCCACCGAGGATCCTCAATTCCTCCCTCTTGAACCATCCCTGTGCTGGCCATAGGGCTGATATCACGTGGCTTTCACGGATGATCCTTCCGCTCCGGAGATAATCCGGCCGCTCGCGTAAATATCCGCTTCCGAGGGGAGAAAAGTGGTTCCGTAACCGAACGCGTTGAGTGCCGAGGGCGCGTCTCTCCGACCCTCGACAACGTCTTCTTCCGACCCCACACGACCCTCTCTTGTTGATAAAGACTTTTCCTCCTAA
>QQTW01001739.1_pt1 | contig 15509 bp, 13 predicted proteins | sample 1904831 | NCBI WGS metagenome assembly QQTW01 (sample SAMN09435610, study PRJNA476489) | Subsurface metagenome, whole genome shotgun sequencing project. | reverse complement strand
GTGGCGGTATCGAGGCCTTTGATGAGGCTACTGTACGATGATAGGGCTTGGTCTAGGTTGTTCTGTTGATTAGTTGCCTTCCCGAGCAGGTTTTGAAGCTTACTGTATTGTCCGACTTTGATGAAGGCCTTGCCCAGTAGCTCCAGACGCCTATAATGTATCTCCGAAGGCATCCTCGACTCACGCCTTCGCGACGCGGGTATGGGTTGGCTAAGCTCAGGCCCGCCCATAGCCGCGTATGCTTGCGCATCGGCGTCATCCAGATGACGCAACTCTTCTTCAATCTCGGATATCTCGTCTTGGAGGTAGAGCAGAATGCGATTATTGAGTGTCTCGAACTTCCGATATATTGGTGTCAGGGTGTCGGTGCTGTGTGGATTCGAGGAGAGCTTCGACGCGAGAAGTTCGTATCCAGTTACGTTCCTTCCAGGCTGCTCTGCTTCCACCACCTGCGGCGTCTTCAGTGCCTGTCGGGGTGAGCTATTGTTTTCCGTTGAGTAAGGCAAAGCAGGTTCGCGGGGCTGCTGATCCCTCCTCGGATATCCTCGAATGTAGTAAGCTTCCGGAGAGGAGGAGAGCCGGTCGTGACCGCAGTTTTCATCAACAGAGGACCCCAAGCCTGAGTCGGATGCACTGGACCATCTCCGAAATCCGCCGGTGGGTGGTGAACAATTCGAAGCAAGTCGTTGACGTTCCGCCGAATTTGATGGAGGAACTGCAGTTCTGTACGAAGGTTTATGATTGGTGAAGTACCGTCCGCGGCTCTCACTCTGGGATGCTTCGAGCTCAATAGCTCGGACAGGGCTGTCGTCACTGACAAAGACACCGGAATCGGAGTGAGTACTTGGTGAAGAGCCATCATGATCTTCCAGCTCGTTCTCAGATAAAACATCTGGCAGTACACTCGGAGTCATCTTCTCCTCAGCCACGTCTCTCACTGAGGACGCTGCTTTTGCCGACCAGTCCACTGTGGTGGTGGAGTCGTTCTCCATGAAAGCGAAAACATTAGGACGTTCGGTGACCGTAGGCGAGTTTGGCTTAGGGTTAGGTGACTCTCTCTTGCCACGTCCCTTGTTATCTGCTCCAGCAACTGATGACTGTCTGGATCTCTGTGCCTTTGGTCGTGAAACTGAGTCTTGAGTAACGGTCGAGTTGCTACCACTGGAACCACTTGAGGCTGTCGTCACCTCGGATAGCATCGAGATGACTGAAGGGGTGGCATGACTCTTGAAACTCGAGGACCTCTTCTTCCAAGCACCGTTCTTACGAACTTGATCTGTCGACGCCATTCTGCGAGATGCCGACAGCAATCCGCCAGCTGGAGCTGACGATGTATGGACACGCCGTTTGGACTCTTTGAACTCGATGGCACGGCCTGAACGTGATGATATCTTCGACGACTCGATCTCAGAGGGAATTAGGTCGTGACTTGAACGTCGGTGCCTGTGTGACCTTGCTTTGCTGTCACTCTGCGTTGAGCTGGAATTGGTAGAAGCTCTTGTGCGAGGGTAATGCTTCCGCGTCGGAACTCCGTCGATATAAGATGCAGATGGCCGTATGGAGCTCCCCTGCACCTTCGACCTTCTCTTATGATTTTTAGAGAGCAGAAAATTATCAAACAACCCAGGTCTATCCTGCTTCACTTGGTTCGTGTCGTGAAATATATTCAGAGTAACCCCCTCGGACTTTTGAGCCTTTACAGTCCTCTTTCCAGTCTGCGGATGCGCAACGGTATTAGTACGTGAGTTGCGGATATCAAAGGGAGCTACTCGTGAAGCCACATCTTTCCGGGTAGGATTACCATCATATCGGTGTTGGATTTCTATTCTTTCTGACTGCGCCATCATACTCCTGTTTCAGAGGGTGGTCTCTTTACGAGAACGACGAACGACAGAACGACACACATGTCAGCATTCCCTTCATTCGTGCGATTTCCTGCAGGACACTGTAACTTTTCTTGCAGGCAGGCACCCGCATTGAGGGCGCCTCCTGGTCATCAACATCGCCAATTGACGCTGAATGTTAATTGTACGAGTATAACCGCGCATCTTGTGAAGAGGCGAAGGCAACCAGCTGTTTCATGTTAGACAACCTGCGCGTAAATCTTGCTTATGTGCAACGATAAAAAGCCGAAAGCTCCGATGTGTTGCAGATTGTGTATTTGAAACAGTTCGCAATTGAGGCAATGATAATGATAATGATAATGATACATAAACTTAGACGATCAGATACTATACGAGTAACCGCCTCCACAGTCTTCGTTCATCCCACCGTCGATCATTGCTATTGTTCAGGCTAATATTGTCGACTGATGCGGTCGAATGCGCCCTCAGCATCCAACAACGCAGAGCATTGATTCGGCAATTGACTCGTACAGTATCTTGGAGTTGAGACCAGATACGATGTAGAGAGGGAGAGTTGTGGAGGCGCAAACTCACTATCTGCTGATCTTCCGCTATCACTATCACTAGAAATGTGAACTATGACAAAATCAACTGGGATTTTCGTTCATGTCCTGTAAGTTTAGATCCAGGAAAATAACATCTTGCCTCCCATCCGAATATACCAGGACAGCCCTAGCTGGTGCACAACCCGGCAACAGTAACCAACTCCATCTACAAGTCAAGCCCATCCTTCCAAATCCGAACTCCGCAACCCAAGATATTTCCCATCTTCCCATCATCAAGTAGTCGCCTTCGCCTTCCCCTGCAGCTCAACCTCCAAACCTTTCTCCCTCGCTCTCGCCTCAAGCATCTGCAGGAACAACTCATGATCCTTACTCGTCTGCTTCAATTCGTCCGCGCCCATCACCAACACCAACCCCTCTCCGTTCCCCTCCGACTTGCCAGCCGATCTACCCAACACGCATGGATATTGCGCTCCGCTCTTCTGTATAAACGCTGTGATCTGCATATGCATGTTTTCCATCAGCCACGATCCCACTCTGATCGCATCCCCTCTGCCCGCAACACCACAACCGCCTTCCACCAACACCAACCCACATTTTGATTTATAGAAATTAACTTACCTCCCCTTCACACTCGTCACGATGCAACTGCCTCACATCAGCTCCGATCCTTGCCTTGGTCGCAGACCACTCCTTCGTCTCCGTCAGTCGCAAACCGCCGTGTGTCAAATCACATGCCGAACAGGGTGAGTTGTCGGCGCTCGCAGTCAATTTGCGGAATGCGTAGTTGGCTTTGCCCAGGGCGGAGGCATTTGCGTTGTAAAGGATGTACAGGGTTGGTTTTGAAGCCATTGCTGGTGTTTGGTGGGGTTCCGGACGGGTTTGTTAGATTTTGGGGGGAATGTGACAAGATAGGGTGCTGTATTGATGGTAATGGAGGTGAAACAATGAGATGGTGAGGACGGGATTTATATATGAGGTGAATTGTAGATTTTTGGAATTATCTGGAGATTAATTTCTTACTAAGGTGCTCCGCCATGATTGATGCGTAAACATTCCGCTTCACGATCTCTAATCATGGCTTGGCGGCCTTCCGCGCTAAGGGAGGCTTGTCGCCTCCTGACAGCCGCCCGAGCCCTAATGCGGCTGGGAAATATGTTGATGACCTCTGTGAGTAATTCAAAGTCAGCGAATGTTTCCGAAGTACTTGACGATCTTCAGCAGTGAAACCTGCAGAGATCAGATTAAATTCACCATATTCTCACGCTCACGCTCACACACTCAGTTCACGTTGCAGACAACTCAATTCAACGGAAAGAAAGAGATCGTATTATCACGGTACACGTACCGGAATGACTGACTGACGGCCACGCCCAAATTCACCACCCCTCCACCAAAGGCTCAGCACGCCACAACAAAACACACAACAACCACAGAGCACACACCACGACCACAGAGCACACCAACGAAACACGACACGACACGAGAGCACACCAGACACGACCACAGAAGACACCACGAGAACCCACCACAAAACACGAGAGAGCACACCACAACACGAGAGCACGACAAACACCACGAGAGCTCACCCCGAAACCACAGCACTTCAAGCGGCAGAGCACACACCACCAGACAACACACAGAAGACAGCAACCACCACAACCACCACACCACCACCACTACCTCACTCAACCTCTCCTCCTCCGCTCCCCATCCCGACTAAACAACGGGCTGGGCCCGATGATATCCTGAAGCAACCGAGAGTTACTCCGGGCCGGAACCCAGCCTTCGCCTTCCTCCTCCTCATCCTCTCCCTCGACACCCACACCACCCTCCTCCTCCTCCCACACCGCCGCGCCCTCCTCGTCATCGGCCTCCGCCCAATCCGCCGTCCTGTCGGCAGGGGACACCCGCTCGCTCAGCTCACCAACCAGCGAAGCTGGCGGCGGCGGCGTCACGGGGCCCCTGACACGACGCAAACGGCGGCTCGCAGGGGAGGCCAACAGGGAGCGAGGAAGGTCCGGCGATGGAGGAAAGGAAGGGAGAGCAGGCATGGGCTCGGTCTCGTCGTAGGGCACGACTGCACGAGACAGCGACGGCGACGACGGCGTGGTGGGGCGGGAGCGCGCGGCCGAACGGTCGGGGATGGGAGGGCGGCGGAGGAAGGCGATCTCCGACTCCTGGAGGGTGAGTTGCTCCAGGAGGGAGTCGTTGTTTCGATGCATCGTTCGCATCGCCGAGTGTTGACGGTCGAGCATTTTCTTGAGGTGCTGCTCGCGCGGTGTGAGAGGTGGGGAGGAGGAGTAGGAGGAGGAGGCCGGGCGGAGGGGCGGGTCGAAGGCGTCCTCGTAGATTAATCGGGAGTCGCGCTCCACGAGAGGGACGTCCCGCGACTGGATGTCTAACAGACGCGGGTTGTGGCGGCGGGAGGGGTGGCGGAAGGCGAACCCAGGGCTTTCTTCCGACAACGGCTCTTGCGCCGGGGTGTTGGGCGCAAGAGCCGTTGTGTTGCTGGGGTGGGGCCGGTGGGGCGGGAGGTCTGGTGAGAAGGTCGTCGACAAGTGTGCCGACACAAACGGGTCGTCGAGACCGACAGGCGACGTAAGATGTTGGAGTGCTTCAAAGCTTTCTCCTTCTTCGGTGCGAGGCTCGCCAGGAGGAGGTCTATATCTGGCTTGGCCTTGAGGGGTTCGGTTTAGTGATGCCGTCGAGCCCGCGGTGGTGAGACGACTTGAGGGACCTTCAGTGCCTGGAGGAACAAACAGGTCTTTTACTGGTTTGCGGGGTAACTGACCTCGAACTTTGTTCTTAGGTGGTTCTTCAGCTCTTCCCTTACCCTTATTGTTTCCTCCGAACGCCTCGTTTCTCTCTTGAGGTCGCTTGATGGTCGTGACTGGTTCTTTTTCCTTTCCTTGGGAAGACTCGACGTCTGAAGCATGTGCTATCTCTTTACCTTTGCTTTTGAAGGTGTTTGCAGGAGAAGCCGAACTGCTGGTGGTAGGTTCAAGAGAGAGTGTCTTGTACTTTTCCATGAGATCAACGACGTCTCTGACTTCTGGTACCGATCTGTCGTAGTTGAGGATGTTTGTGTAATCTTCGAGGAAGGTTGTGAGAACGTTCATCTCAGCAGCATGGTTTTTCTCGGCGGTTGCTTGAGTTTGCTTCGTTTGTCTCATCAGGTCCGTGACTTGCGATTGGTACTTTTCAATACGTTCATCAATATCTCTTCCATACTGAGCATACTCGGCTCTTTCTTTGCTCAGCTCGTTGCGCAGTTCTTCGGCACGTGCACGGTAGTGTTTAGCTTCTTGAATCCCCATTTCGGTTTTCTACTTCAGTGTCAGTGTGGTCTCAGGAGTGTAACACTCGCAACTGTGTTATTCTTAAAGCATCTGAATTTGAACTCTTCCATAAAGACTCGAGAAGATACATGCTTGTGGAAGTGAATGGCGAGACATCTCTTACCTCGAGTTGATAACCCATCTGAACCCACCTCTCTAGGTTCTCCTGAGTCTCGTACTGCAACAGCTCACTCCCATTAGGTTCTGTTCGTTCTGCTTCTTCTCGTTCCACCAGTTCACGTGCTATACGGGCTGTTTCTGCAACCATCGATGGACCAGCGTGGTCATGGAAATCTTCCCCTAGGTATTGAGCTGGCTCCCAGGGTGGAGGCGGTGGCGGTGCCTCTTGTGCTTGCGGCTTGTTCTTGAATCTTGAGATGAAACCACCCTTCTTCTTCTTCTCGTCGTCAGACATGATTTCGAATCTGGTTGTGATAGTGCGTGTAATGGTACCAGTCTCGGGCGCCTCCTTCTCCTTTTTCTTCCAGATAGGCATCTTGACGAGTGTTAGGATTGAAACCTTGTGGTGAATATTTGGAGCTAACGCCGATATGGTTTAGGTTTAAGCAACAGTCCTTACGATGAAAGTACTGCTTGCCTAGGAAGTTGTGCTGACTCAATAGATGAAGAGCTCAAGAGCCGATAGAGAGTCTGACTTGGATCTCGGTCGTTGAAGACGCAACCTTGAGAAGAAGTCCAAGAATAGAGATTCACGCAAATGGGTTTCCCTGACGCAAGAGTATCAGGAAGCTTTAGAAGGAGTACGAAGATTGACTGGGTGGTGTTATCGGTGTCGATATCAAAGCCGTACGCTGATCTCGAGACTTGAGCAGAGACAACCTTTCAGGAAAAGTCGAAAAGTGGGGTTTCCCGGCGCAAGGCTGTAAGAAAGCTTGATAAAACGTACGAAGACTGAACGGATGGTATTATCGATGTCGATATCGAGGCCGGATGTTGATCTCGAGACTTGGTCGGAGACACAACTTTCAGAAAAAGTCGAAGCACTGGATTCACGGAAGTGGTTTCCCTGGCGGAAGACTTTCAGGATGCTTCAGAGGAGGTATGAGGGCTGAATGAATGATGTTGTCGACGTTGATATCGAAGCTGCCTGCTGCTGATCTCGAGACTTGAGCTGGAAGAAGCTAAAAACGAAGCCGAAGATCTGGATTCACGGAAGCCCCTTTTCTGGCGAAAGGATGTGAAGAAGCTTCAGAAGAGGTACAAAGACTGACTGAATGGTGCTATCGATGTCAAGGTCAAAGGACAACTGGATGGTGCTATCGAAGTTGATATCGAAGTATCCGGTTGCTGATATCGAGACCTGGGCCGGGGGAAGCTTGAGAACAAGTTGAAGAGCTGGGATTCACGCAGTTAAGCTTCACCTGGTCAAAGCAGTATCAAACTGCTGTAGAGAGGGTCCGAAGTCGACTGGATGGTCTGGTTAGGTTCGATGTTGGATTGTCCAGTTGCTGATCTCACAACTTGGCCTGAAGGGTGAAGCTTGAGAGAAAGGCAAGAAGTTAAAATGCAACTCTGTAGGCTTTCTGTCGACAAGCAGCAGAGTCAAGAGATGATAAGACGGCTGTTTGGAATCGAAGAGTGATGTTGTCAGTCCAGGTGGTGGATAGACAGGCGCGCTGATCTTGAAGGTAGAACAACAGAAGCCTTTCGGAATGACCCGAATTCACGCAGCAACCTTTGCTTCTCGCGTTGAGCAGAGGCAGCGAGCTAGGAAGGTCTACAGGTCTGTTGAACAGTGTCGAGCAGTGGAGACAGTGTGATCAGTGTTGACAGGTTCGAAGGTGGAGCGCTGATCTCGAAAGCTCAGCCGAAAACAACGGTCAGGGGTAACGCGGTATTGAACGAAGGCAAGCCTCCTCAAGAACGAAGAAGTAAGAAGCTTTGAATGACTGATGAGTGATAGCTGCTGGTCTTGTTGGTGCAGAGGTAGACAGCCTTCAAAGTGAGTCGAGCAAATGTATCCTTAAGACAGAGGTGGGTTCAGCTGAACTCCTTTCTGTGAATCAAACCCTAAAGACGCTAATGCAGCCTATCGGATGTTGCCGGTGTTGTCAAGTTGTTTGCAAGTCAGTCAGGGAGAGCAGTATCAGCAAAACATGAACTCAGGTCAATCCTCCATATATTGGCACGACAAGCAACAGCGTCGATCCCAGACTGCTTGGAGACCTTTGTGGCCCTGCTGGGTTGCTTGACTATGAATTTGTTAATTTACAAGCAAGTACGTGGACGTCCTCCTCTCTGCTGCTTTCTTGTGGTGGTCCATGGTGAGGAAATAAGGGGGTAGTCCTCCTCTTCCCACAACATGCAACCGAGAACAGAACGCAGCTACAGCATGTATCATAATGACACCAAAATAAACAAGATAGTACAGAGTCTTCATTCCTGTGATTATAGGATAGTATGGACATCGATATGATCTTGAAAGTACTTCATGACAAGCCATCTTCGAGAACAGATGTCGTGCGACCGTAGTGAACGGGAGATAGAAAGTGCGATATAAAACAGATGTGATCAAGAGATTGAGCAACACTGAGTACATAGTGAGTTCGAGACAATGCAGACAATAACAGGATTGGATAGTCTTGCAAGAGGGATGATATTGTAAAACCACCGTGAGGGAAGGATGATGGAATTGGATGCCTCGCTTGTTCCCGTCCTGCACAGTTTCCTATACTTATGCATTCTGTATAACACTCTGTTGTTAACCACCGGCGATCAAATTAAATAGCCACATGGATCGGCAAGGGTCAAGACGAAGGAGTCCATCCTACTCCAGTGATCGCGAAGATGAACGGAGAAGAAGACGGAAAGAGAAGAGAGACTATAGAGACCCTTATAGAAGTGAATCTGAGCGCGGGTACGGGAAAGAGCATAGGGACCATCGAGACCCTTGCAGGAGCGAGGGTCAAAGGAGGCCTCGAGAGGACCGCGATGAGAGGTCAAGAAACGACCGCAGAAGACACCGCTCAGGTAGTCCAGTGTTCGATCATACGAGACAGAGGCGACACGACTACGACAGTGAAGACCGACCTGCCAAGCGCTTACGGAGTTCTTCGCAGTCGCCTCGACGACGTCACAGCAAGGCCTCCCCAAGTCCTCCTCAAGCCGTCACCAAGCGCTCACGAGTCCCACTCGCCCCGCAAGAATCAGCCTACAAGAACGAAAACGGCGAACTTGAGAAAGCGCCCGACGTCGAGAAACAAGCGCCGAATTTCAGCAATACCGGCAAACTGGCTGCGGACACCAACACGGTGGCAGGAACGAATATCGTGCTGAAATACAACGAGCCTCCGGAAGCTCGGAAGCCGCCTGCCCGAGACGCGTGGCGGCTGTACGTCTTCAAAGGGTCCGATCTGCTCGAGACGGTGGAGCTGGGGGGCAGAAGTTGTTGGTTGGTCGGTCGGGAGCGGCTGGTTGTGGACTTTCCGGTCGATCATCCGAGTTGCAGCAAACAGCATGCGGTGCTACAGTTCAGACATGTGGTTAAGACGAATGAGTTTGGGGACAAGGATGCGAGGGTTAGGTTAGTTGGAGCATACGTGGTTGGTTGACGTCGAGGGTCGGAAAGTCACTAATTCGTCACGGCAGACCGTACATGATTGACCTCGACAGTGCGAATGGGACGATGGTCAATGGTGATCGAATACCGCCCAGTCGCTATGTCGAACTTCGTGATAAGGATATGATTCAATTTGGCTTGAGTACGAGAGAGTACGTGCTTATGCTACCGCCAGCAGGGTAGAGAAAATAACTCTAGAATCAAAGTTCACAGCCTGGCTTGAAAATGGATTTGTATCTTGTGCAGTATCTCAAGCACACTATGATGGCTTCCAATTCGCATTCAACGGCTAGGACGCCTCCCCTAAGTTACCTGTTACATAGAGATCCGAATCGCCCTGACGTTCCACGCTCTCAGTTCGTCAGACAGTCTCTTCACATCTTCGCCTTGACATCCTCCTTCTTGGATTTCGCTTCGCCCATCAATTCTGACGCCGTTCCCTTTGCTTTTCCTGCCATCTCTGATGCCGTCCCCTTTGCCTCTCCTTTCATCTCTTGCATTGAACCTTCGGCCTTCCCTGCCACTTCGCTCATCTTTCCACGTATCTCGCCGCTAGCTTGCTCTGCCACCGCCTCGGTTCTCTCGGTGCGGACGCCAGCGGCTTCCTTGACGCTCTGAGAAACTTTCTCTGTTGATACAAGTCTCAGTATTAGCATTTTGGTAAGAATATAGCATGTATTGTAATGAGATCGATGGTAGAACCGTAGCTAATTGGATAACCTTTTAAGGGTTGTGCTGGTTTAAAAGCTGCGTTGATGGCTACTTACCGCCCTTCTCAATGCCCTTCACAGCAGCATCGGAAACCTTGCGGTCAACCTCCTTCAGAGTGTCCTTGGCTGCATCAATGGCGGATTTCTGGTTGCGTACAGAGGTGGAGAAGGCGGCTCGCGGAGCTAGACGAGCAACACGGAAAGTGGAAGTGGATGCTCTTAGGAACAACATATTTTTTGATAGAAGGGGTTCTAGTAGAATAGTATGATATAGCTTGGTGCACTTTGGGATTTTGCTTCTGCTTCAGGACCTGGATGGGGTGGAGGAAAACACTAAGGTAGCAGAAGTTAAGGGAGCTCGCTCGGGTGGAGAGCCGGATAAATTACGTCACACTTAGCACCGGGAATAACCTCGGAAGCAGTTCTCGGAATAACTCAGCTATATGGAAGCCGACAAAACAAAACATTACGGCTACCCCCTGAGAAAGCCTTCATACTCATGCCGTCTCATCCAATGCTCTCACATAGATTTCCCAATCAATGTAATCTTGACGCTCGCTCTGGCCCTCCCGCCCTGCTCCTCTCTTTTTGGCCTGCTCCTTCAGCCAAGTCTTCCTATCTCTATTATATAGATTGGCCTTGTTGGCAGCCTCACTACGAGGCTTATATGCTCGCGTGCTCTCATCATCAGTCCATTCCAGACCTCTCGGGTTGCCGTTCTTCTTCGCACAACCGGGGAAATGCTGCTTGATGGTATAGCGTCTTGAGCGTGCTTGTCCGCACAGAGGGCAAAAGTACTTGAAGTCGGTTCGTTTGTTGCGTACGGCTGAGGAGGTTGCTGCAGCAAACACGTTGTTCAATGTTGCCGGCTGTCCTGGCGTGCCTCCGGCCATAGCCGGGATCGAAGACTGCGCAGCGCCGAAAAGTACAGAATCATCTATATAGCCTTTATTGAGCTTTGAGGTCTGAGACTTCTGAATCGATCACTTACTGTCTAGGGATGGCTGTTCCGGGTGCTCTCTAGTACGGGCAGTGTCCGTGGCCGAGTTGGACATGTCATCGTCGTTGATCCCTAGAGCCGGTTGTCAGACACTTCGTAGTCTTTGATGGGCGGCGATGGCTTACGGCTCGGGGTGTTTGCTCTAGTGGTAATTGCATTCACTATGTCTATAGCGAGCAGTTCTGGGTCGATTGAAGGGTCTTTAGCTAGCTATCAGTTTCTTTATCAGTGCTTTGATGTGAAAAATATACTCACTTGCTTGAGACATGACTTGTTTTGGGGGATTGGTACACATTCTTTTGTTTTCTGATATCTAAGGTTCTACGCGTCGAAATAGGTCGAGTTGCAATGATGGCACACCAGTGAAGATTAGTGTGGGTTGGACTCAGCTTCAATGTTACTGCTCCAGGGGGAGAGATTGACTATGGAGCACGCCGTTCTACTTTGATAATTGATTCTACTATACTCCCTAACACTCGAGGAACTACTGAAGTGGCCGAGAATTTCAAAAAGCTTTGCCATGATTAGCTTTCATTGAACCTGGCTACCCTAGGTTGGGCAGTATGACGTTCAAGAGAACCTTCACATTCAACGCCAGAGCATTAAGCACTGGAGCTCATAAGGGCCTCTACATTCACGTAGATTACAATATCACGGTCAACAGCTTCGTCAACTTGACTTGACGTTCACTCGCTACTACCTCCCTCAATATGTTGGCCAGCGAACTTGAGGAGCTCCCGGGAGGGATGAGCAAGCCAAAGATTCCAAGCACCGGTGCTTAATATATTCAACTATGAGACGCCTATTATTACAAAGATGCTATGCTATGCTATGCCACTCCAGCTACCCTTTGCAAGTAACACCGTTGTTCAGGAAATTGCAGAAAACGAATGCAGATGCTAGCCTTGACGCCGTTTCCATGCCTATGCTTTTCCACCGTGAAAAGCAACGGAGACGACAACGAGACTCCTCGAACCTCTACGCCGAGAAAACTTTCCAAAGCGTCCCCAGTGCAAGCAAAGGTCAATATTGAACACACGGGTTTTCCCTCCTCTTCTTCGCCTTCCAAAACATATTAACACCAAAGATTCCAATGATTAATCCCAGTATGCACTCAAAACACTCATGACCTACCATACCCATAACCCTCCTGCCCCTGGCCGTGCCCCTGGCCGTGGGGTTGGCCCTGCCCCGGAAACTCAACGCCTAAACCCAAGCCAACACCCCTCCCCTCTACACTCGAGATGAAATCCATATCCGGCTGGCCAGGCGCACTCAACCCCCTCTTCCTCCCACCTAGACTGCCCTCAAGAAGCTGTCGCAACGAACTCTCGTCGCTAGGTGTAGGAATAAGATTGATGTCCGGATAAGGCTGAACGAGATGCACGGTACTATTCCCCGCACTGACCGTCCCAGCCGCATGAACAACACCCATACCCGGACCATCATGCGGCGCATACCCCCACCTCCCCGGCGTAGGTCGATGTAATGGTCTATAAATGCCCTCCTCGAAAGCCCTCAGTCGCCTTGCATGATCCATCGTCCGCTGCCTCGCGTCCTCGAGACTCACGGGCTCAGCTTGGCCGAATTGAACAATGCCATTGCTGCCGTCGAACGTGATGCCGGGCCCGTAGTATGAGCCGGAATGCGAGCGCGACATGGAGAGCGAAATGTCGTGGTCTTGGCTTGGGGTCAGTGGGGAGATGGGATCGGCCCAGGTGCCCGTTGCGGCGATGGCTTGGGCTTGAGATTGATTGGAAGGGTGGAAATGGGGGTCGAAGACGTCGTCGCGATAGGCTGGGAAGGCTTGTGCGAATTTGGGCGATTTGCGCGGTGAGCAGCCGTCCGGGAGGCGATCGCGCGGAGAGGCGGGAGTGACGGTGGCGAGGTGGGGAGAAAAACTTGGGGGATAGAGAGGGGGTTCGGTTTCTGGGTATTGGTTCGATTGGCCCGAGGCGTTGCGCGACATGGGTTGGGAGCTGTAGCCTGGTGGGAGAGGGGCGGAGTAGTAGAGTGGTGGCTGGGCATAGGCGGTTTGTGGGAAGTAGCGTTGCGTCGATGGCGAACGGCGTGGCTGGTATATCCCCGAGGAGTGGTGACCGCGGAAGTCGGCCGGTAGGCGTCGCTTGGCGGTGATGGTTACGCCCTCTTCGTAAGGCAGAGGGGCGGGGTTGCGGCCTGTTATTGAGGGTAGTGCGTTCATCGAGCTAATATTCTCGTTGTATGTAGAGGGTGGTGAGAATCCCGTGAGGTAAGGGTCTGAACTGTGGTATTGATTTGCATATACGAATCCTGGCGACGAACTTGATGGTTTTTGGTTGGTTCCCGTCCCTGGTGGTGTGGAGAAGGGAGAAATTGCGTTCGGTGCCGTTTGAGGAACCTGGGGTTGTGGCACGTATCCGGCTGCCAGAGGTGATGGTCGAGCATTGCCCTGTTGACTACGAACAGTATCCCGTGATCGACCACGGGCTTCATCCTCCACCAAGGGCGTGGTGTACCCTGAGATGGGTGGTTGATTACTGAGAGCCCGCTCTGTCGGCAGCAACTGTTCCATAATATCTTCGTCCACCGTTGCTTGATCAGCCGGCGCTTCGTGCACCTGAGAAGTTGTAGGACGACTCAGGGGTCTGCGTGGCGAGGCAATTCTATCGCCACGTGATGGAGGAGGACTGGCGTGATGTATTGTAGTGAGCGAAGTCATCGCCTCAGAGGAGCCCAATCTTCGACCTTGAGACTCGGATCTTGGTCGGCTGGTGGATCCCATGGCACCGACAGTGCTGACCAGGCTCTTAGCCGCACTTGGGTGAAAGCTTCCAAGATCCCTCCGTGCTCGAGGCCTCTTTATCGAGCCAGCACAAGACTGATTATGTCTGGCGAGTTTGGACTTGGAGAACTTTCGATTGGTTACAATTTGCCACCCGGATCCTTGATCATTGATGCTTGAAGCGGGCGGTCGTGCTGTATCTTCTGACCTGGTAGGCGTCAAAGGGTAAGACCTACGGGGCTCTTCCTGATCCGCAGTATACCCAGCATCCTCCGGGTAATCTGGTATCTGTAGCGGTTCCTTATCCTCGGAGGCAATTATCGTGTGGTTATAATGTCCATCAATGCTGAGTGGCGAGTCGACCTGTGGCTTCTCAATGCCTAAGCCTAGGGTCGACACTCTTGAAGGTGTACTCCTCGGCGTGTCAGGCGAGTCATCAGACAAGCTAGTGGTTCTGTCAAAGACAGAAGCCTGAGGGCGGAAAATCTCTTGAGACGCCTCTGGTGATCTCTTTTGAATCTCTTCCTTGACGCGTCCTAAGGTCCGTTGAAGTTTAGCGCGTGTCTCTCGAAGTGGAGGTGTTTTCGCCAGCTTCTCGGGGAAATGGCTGAGCAAGCGTTGACCGTGAGTTTCGTACTCACGATAATCTTTGACTAGGCCTGGCTGTGGCTGCCTCTTGATCTGTGCATCAGCAGTATCGAACGAGTGGCAGAAAAGCTTGATTGCTATGTCAACCCAGAAGACAAATTGACCATCTTCCTTGAGGGAGTCGCAGCAGAAGCCTTGCACGACAGTATGGATTTTGATAATGTCAATCGTTTCCAGTGTACCGGTCAGGCTGTCTTGACTCCCGGTTCGCCCGCTCAGATCCGAACCACTTTGATCGAGGTCATATCTGGTCAGAGTCCTGTCAATCAGTCCATACTTGATGAGGGTGGCCAAAGTCCATTCAAGGGTTCTTGTGCTGCTACGTTCGCTGGACTTAATGTAAATCTTTGCATCCTTCAAAACTTGACGGCCCAGATTCAGCATAGCCACCGGCACATTGTGCCCAAAGAAGCAGAGGATGTGGATTAGATTCAACGCTTCGGGATGATTGAATCTGCGTAGGTCGGCCATAATGCCCATGTACGGTTGGGCTAACTTCGAATCCGTGGAATAAGACTCGATGTGGTACTTCTCGATGGCTTTGCCTGTTGCATGGAGCCGATGTGACATTGCATGTATGGCTAACGGGAGACATTCGAGATGCCGAACCAGTATTCTTGCCTTCTCGGTTTGTTCCGTAGTGGGCTGCTTTATCCCTAATCCTTTGTAAAGTAATGCCATGGCATCCTTCTCGTTGAGAGGGCGGACCTTGACGGCAATGGGATAAAGTAACCGTTGTTTTCGAACCAATGTCCTGTCGACCGAAGTATAGATGATGCTGCTATTCTTGCTGTCTGGGATGAACTTCTGGAACTCGGTAATATCCTCGTCCTTATCAAAAGTGACCCCGTCAAACACTATAAGCCAGTATGTTTTCACTCACAGGAACGACTTCCTGGGTGGGATCTTCTGGATCGATTCTAGATTGCAGGGTGACCGCTTCCGGTGTTTTTGGGAGGTGGCTCAGCAAGCTGCCATGGAAGGGCTGCAGGACTTCCGACAAAGTAAGGATTGTGCCTCTACCTTTGTGGAAACGGTCAAGAAATGGTTTGAGGCTCG
>QQTW01001738.1_pt1 | contig 15514 bp, 17 predicted proteins | sample 1904831 | NCBI WGS metagenome assembly QQTW01 (sample SAMN09435610, study PRJNA476489) | Subsurface metagenome, whole genome shotgun sequencing project. | reverse complement strand
CACGTCCTGCTCCACGTTCCGGTGCTGCCCGATGCTGACGGTGGCCGCGCTGGCCTTCTCGCTGACGCTGTCCACCATTTCGCAGGTCAGCAGTCAGTATTCGCCCCGCGTGCTGCGCAACTTCATGCGCGACCGCGTCAATCAGGTCGTCATGGGCTACTTCGTGGGCGTGTTTGCCTACTGCCTCCTTGTGCTGGGTACCATTCGCGGCACCGATGAAGGGAAGTTCGTTCCGGCTACGGCCGTGCTGGCGGGGTTACTGCTGGCGTTGGGGGGCGTGGCCGCGCTGATCTTTTTTATTCACCACATCGCCGAGTCGCTCCAGACGGGTACCATTGTCCGGCACATCTTCCACGAAACCGGCCGGGCCATCGACGATCTATTTCCTGATCGACTTGGCGAACCCATCGACGACCCGGCGAAAGCCGAAGCTGCTCTGCGCTACAGCGACGAAGAAACCAGCTGGTGGCCTGTTCCGGCTAAACAAACGGGGTATCTGCAACGCATCGACACGGAAGGGTTGCTGGGCTGGGCCACGCGAAACCGGGTGGTGCTGCGGATTGAGCGTGAGATGGGCGCGTTCATCAACGAAGGAACGCGGCTCTTCAGCGTTCGCAGCGGCATGGAACGACCCGATCCCGACCAGGCCGACTGGCCCGACGATCTGCTCGATTTTGTCAGCATCGGGCAGCACCGGAACGTGGAGCAGGACGTGGCCTTCGGCATTCAGCAGTTAGTCGATATTACGCTCAAAGCCCTGTCGCCCGGCATCAACGACACCACGACGGCCATCATGGCCATCGATTACCTCGGAGCCATTATCGGGCGGCTGGCCGAACGCGAGTTTCCGGCCCGGCTTCGTTCCGACGGGCAGCATTTACGGGTACTTGTGCAGGCAACCGATTATGCCGATTACGTGCGGTTAGCCTTCGATTTACCGCGCATCAACGCCAAAGGAAACCACGCCGTGTTTCGGCGGCTGCTGCGGGCACTGGCCGTGGGAGCCAATGCCGCCTGTGCGGCCGACCGCAAGCCAATTTTTGATGCGCAGGCCCGGCTGCTGCTGGACCACGCCGGTCAGACACTCGCCACCGACTACGAAAAGCAACAGGTACGCGCCCTGTACGACGAACTAAGACCAAGTTGGCAGTAACAACCCCGGCCAGTAATCTCTAAGCAGATTCTAAGCCACCTGTAATGACTTCCTAAGTCAGTAACCGTTCTTTTGTTATACATCAATGACTGAGACAGGTTCAAAATCATCACATTATGAAAAAGGCAATTCATACTATAATTCCGCTCGTAATGGTCTTATTGCTGGGCTCATGTACGCCGTCGATGAACTTTTTATCCTCGTCAGTGGTGCCAGCCGCTACGGGTAAGGTAAACGTAAAACGGGATAAGAACTCAAACTACCTGATCAAGGTAAACGTACGGAACCTGGCCCCGCCCGACCGACTGACACCCCCGCAGCGGACCTACATTGTTTGGATGGAATCGGACCGGAACACCATCAAAAAACTGGGTCTGCTCGAACCCTCTTCGAAGGCCTTAGATGCCAGTCTGAGTACAACGGCGGTTGCCAATCCGAACCGCATCTTTGTCACGGCGGAAAGCAGCCCCGAAATTCAGTATCCGGGTGGCACGGAAGTATTAGCCACCCAACGCCAGTAAGAAATGGGCTAAATCTGGACAACGAACCCGTTAATCCTGCGTAACAATGGCAGCCGATACGCATACAACCCATCCGACAACTTTACCAAAACCGGTCCTCGACCCGAACGTGATGTTGTACGGCATTATCATTTTCCTGCTCGCTGGGGCGGGGTATCTGCTTTACCGCAACGGGCAGTCAACGCAGCGGATGGAGCAGCAACGAACCGCCTTACTCCAGACCGTCCGACAAAACCAGTTGACCAATGACCGTCAACAGCTCACGTTCGGGATGAAGACGTTTGTCTGGGCCGTTTGAAACGCGGTGCTGCAAAACAAAGCCGGCGAGATCAACTTTGCCGAACGGTTTCCGGCGTATCTGCTGCAACAGCCGGATGTTTACTTTAACGGCCAGCGGCCCTACGAACTTTCCACACCGGTCAGTTCGCCCAACAAGCGGCTGGGTACGCTGGTGATGTTTTACACGCCAACGCCGGTTTTGCCGGACTCAATGGCGGCTAACCAATAAGGTGCTGTTCCACGGGGTCTTTACAGTCAATATCATGCAACTTTTGTTACGTTTGTTCCAGCCCGGCGCGGTTGCCGAGCCGCCCTTTACCATCAACGACGGCATTACGTTGTTCTGGCGCACGGTCCGCGATTTTGGCAAAGGGGCTGTTGAGCGACTGCCCTACCTCATCGTCGGGGTACTGGTATTCGTGTTTTTCTGGCTGCTGGGCAAAGGCTTCAAGAAAATCATCAATAAAGTGGCGGTTCAGAGCCACGCCATCGACGATATGCTGGCTAACTTAATGAGTCGCATTGCCAGCACGCTTATTACGGTTTTTGGTTTTCTGGCCGCCTGCGTCGTTATCTTTCCGTCGTTCAAACCCGGCGACATCATTGCCGGTCTGGGCATCACCTCAGTGGCCATCGGCTTTGCCTTCAAAGATATTCTGCAAAATTTCTTCGCCGGTTTGCTCATTCTCTGGCGCAGACCCTTCAAAGTGGGTGACCAAATTCGGGTGAAAGACTTCGAGGGCACCGTTGAAGAGATCAATATGCGCTCGACCCGGCTGAAAACCTACGACGGGGAGCGGGCCATTCTGCCCAACGGCGACGTGTACACCAGTTCGGTACTGGTGCGCACCGCCTACAACAAACGGCGGCTCAGGTTCGTAGTGGGCATCGGCTACCCCGATTCTATCGAAGAAGCCCGCATGGTAATTCACGAGGTACTGAAGCGGATCGACGGTGTCCTGAAGGACCCCGCGCCGTGGGTGTACGTAACGGAGCTGGCCGGTTCGTCGGTGAATCTGACGGTGTTTTTCTGGGCCGAATCGCAGCAAGCCAACGTGCTCAAAGTCAGCGACCAGGTGGTGACGGGCATCAAGCTAGCCTTAGACAAGGCCGAAATCGACATGCCCTTTCCGCACACGGTGGTGCTGCTCGAACCGCAGGCTAACGGGTCAGGCATTACGTCGCGCCCCCCAGTCAAATCGCAGACGCTGGCTGGCGCAAATGGTCAGACGTAAACCCAGCGCAAGGGGCTGGGTTTACGTCTCTTATCAAATTCTAATCGAATACTAAGCGGGCGTTAAGGATTGATCGGCAATTTGCCATCAGGTTCCGAATCTAACCGGATTTCGGAAAGAACCCGTTTGTTCTTCACCCACTAAACTCCAATACGTATGGAAAATTTAACCCTGAGAAAACTACTGGTTCCCATTGATTACAGCCACACGTCGCTCAATGCGCTGGCCCTGGCCGTGGCCATGAGCGAGCGTCATGGTGCCGAAATCCGGCTGCTTTGCGTAGTGGATTCCAGTCGGGCGGACTTTGCCGAGGACAGCAACGACGAAGTTGACCCGGTGCTGGAAGCGGTGATGGAGACTACTATCCTGCGGTTGCAAACCTTAGCCGAAACCACGTCAGCCAACCATTCCGTTCATTGTTCGATTGAATGCCGGACGGGCGCTGTCTGCGATACCATCGTGCAGGCGGCTAACGAATTCAATGCTGACCTCATTGTGATGGGCACCTATGACACATCTGGCATTCGCGCCTATTCCATGGGTTCAGAAGCGTACCAGGTGGTCGAAGCCGCTCAATGCCCCGTGCTGACCGTTCCCAGTCACCGCAAGTGGACGGACTTCAACGAAATCATCTTCCCCGTTCGACCCATTCCCGGAGCCACTGATAAATACGATATTACCCGCGCCATCAGTCTTAAAAACAATGCCCATCTGACCGTACTGGGCTTATTCGACCGGTATGATGAACTGAAAAACAAAATCCTGACCAGCGTCGTGGACAACCTGAAGAACCAGTTGATGCACGACGAAATCAATGGGGAAATCCTGTTGCTTAAGACGGATTCGATAGCTTATGCCATTCAGCAAAAGATCAGTGAATTTGACGCCGACCTGGTCGTTATCACCGCCGACATCAATGCAGCCGGTCGGTACTCGTTGTTAGGGCCGTTTGCTCAACAGATTATCAATTACGCCAACGTGCCGGTTTTGTCTGTTCGATCTCATTTTCAGGCAGTTGCTCAGGCGTAATCAGCGGGAGAAATTCCTGCCGACTTAGATGCCTGCCCGGCTGATGACCGGTTTCCCCTGACGGAGCTGGCCGGTTCGTCGGTGAATCTGACGGTGTTTTTCTGGGCCGAATCGCAGCAGGCCAACGTGCTCAAAGTCAGCGATCAGGTGGTGACGGGCATCAAGCTGGCCTTAGACGAAGCGGATATCGACATGCCGTTTCCGCATACGGTGGTGCTGCTCGAACCGCAGGCTGCCGAGTCAGGCATTACGTCGCGCCCACTGGTTAAATCGCAGACAAGAGTCGGCGCAAATGGTCAGAAAGCATGAGTAACGAACCTTCTTTTGCCCGCCGGGTGGCAACCGCCGTTTTTATTGGTCTGCTGGTCGCTGCCTTGTTTGTGTTAGTGGGCTACGCGGCTGATTTCTTTTTTTTGGTATTTGGCGGCATCGCCTTCGCCGTGGTGATCAGTGCCCTGAGCCACTTTGTCAGCCGGAAAACACCGCTGGGATACGGGGCATCGGTGGGGGTAGTGCTGCTGCTGGTGGTGGGGTTGATTAGCGGAATCATCTGGCTGCTGGCCCCGACCGTCAGCCAGCAGGCCGACCAACTGGCTCAGTCGCTTCCTCAGTCGGTCGAAAGGCTGAAAACTACCCTGCAACAGTCGCCCTGGGGGCAGCGCCTGCTGGCACGAATTCCGCAAAAACCAATGAGCCTGCTCTCGTCGGGTGGGCCGGGCACGAATGTGCTGTCGCAGGTAACAGGCATTGTGTCGGGTACGTTGGGCGGGTTAGTCAACGTGCTGATTGTGATCATCACCGGCATCTACTTCGCTTCCAATCCCGGTAATTACCGACAGGGCTTTGTGCGGCTGTTTAATCCTTCGTACCGCGACCGGTTGCTGGGCGTAATGGACCAGTGTTACGAAACCCTAAAGAATTGGTTCATTAGCCGGGGTGTCACGATGGTTGTCGTTGGTGTGTCAACGGGCGCAGGCCTGGCTTTGCTGGGCATTCCGTTTGCCATCGTGCTGGGTATCATCGCCGGGGTGCTGAACTTGATTCCCAACCTCGGCCCGTACATCGCGCTGGTTCCGGCCCTGCTGGTGGCGTTTCCACAGGGAGCCAGTCAGGCCCTGTATGTTTTCGGCCTGTACATGGGCATCCAGTCGCTGGAAGGCTATATTCTGACGCCTTTACTCGACAAAAAATTTATATCGGTGCCGCCCGCGCTGCTGCTGTTGGGGCAGGTATTGCTGGGCTTTTTGGTGGGGTTGATTGGCGTGCTATTCGCGTCGCCACTAATCGCTGTGCTGGTAGTAATTATAAAGGAATTGTACGTGAAAGACCGGCTGGAAAACAATTCGACTCAAGCTTAATTATTACGTCAAATACTTACCATCGTTGACAGAGGCTATTCGTCTGGCCCAAATTTGAACTGATCCCTTTCGGGTATTAAAGCTTGGTAAGTTTCCTATAAGAATGCTTGGTGTGAAGTCGGGACAGGGTTATATACAGACGCTAATTTAGGCTGCGAACAAACCATCTTTGTTGACAATCTCAAAACGGAGTACCAGCAACCGTTCGAGTTGGATACGGTACGGCTCTAACTGGCTTAAAAGGCCATCACTGCGTCTTTAAAATTAGTAAACCCTCGGTAGTACTCCGAATCAATCACCTTCTGGCCCATGAACCTCCACAGCCGCTCAATCGGGTTTAGATTAGGCGAGTAGCCGGGAAGAAAGTGCAATTCAATGGGCTTCTCAACCAACCAGGCCACCACCTGCTTGCTGACGTAGTAGCGGGCCGAATCACAATAGCTATGAATGAGCCGCCGGTTAGGATTGGCTACCAGGATTTGCTCGAAGAGAGCAATTGTCGATAAGGAGTCAATCGTGGTATCCTGACGGGCAATGACCTCCACAGGGTTCAACGCATTGACCACCCCATTAATGTTGATCGGCATCGGCCGTCCGACGATAACGCGATGAATTACAAGCAATGGGCCGTTGCTTACCCACTTCAACCCAGCCATGAGCCGGACGAGTGTTGTGCTGAGGATGAACCGCATCAGCGAAGTAGATCACTTCATGCTGACCGAGTTGGCTTACTTGGTGGACGAGTTGAGCGACAACTTCGGCTTGTTTGACGGGATCGGCTTTAGGAGCGACCAGGGTTGTTTTTTGTAAGCAAAACTAAAAACCTGCCCATCGCCGGGAGTCTACCATACCTTTGCATGTTCGCTCATAAACAAACGGGAATTCCAACCAATGCGCCGAAAAATTGCTCTTGGTATCGTAGGGGTGGTGGCCGTGCTGGTGGTCTGGCAGTGGGAGTTGGTTAGTTACGGCTATATGCAGGCAAGGGGGCAGTTGCGCATCATGCTCAACACCCGGCCCGTTGCCGAGGTGCTGCGTGACCCCACTTACCCCGACTCGCTGAAACGCCAGCTAAAACTTATCGGAGAAATCAAGCGGTTTGCTATTGATTCGCTGGGGCTTGACCCGTCGGACAGCTATGAATCGTTTTACGATTTGAAGGGCAAACCGCTCATGTGGGTGCTGATTGGGTCCGAAAAATACCGGCTTGTACCTGTGGAGTACCATATCCCGATTCTGGGTAAGTTTCCCTACAAAGGCTTCTTCGACTACGCCCGGCTGCAACAGGCCGACACGTTGCTGCAGCGGCAGGGATACGACACGCGGATTAATACCGTAGCGGCTTATTCAACCTTAGGTTTCCTGAATGAACCGATCCTGTCGAACATGCTGGAACGGTCGGAGGGGCAATTAGCGGAGCTACTCATTCATGAACTGACACATGGCACCTTATTTGTGAAGAACAGTTTGGAATACAACGAAAACTTAGCCGACTTTGTCGGGGGATACGGGGCGTTGCGGTTTCTGGCGCAGAAGTATGGTAAAGACTCCGTACCATACCGCGATTACTTAGCGACCAATGCGTTTTACGAGCGTTACGACCAGCACATCCTGCGCGGCACCCGGCTATTGGACAGTTTGTACCGGACGTTTAAACCCAGCACACCCATTGTGGTCAAAGAATCATTGAAGTGGCAGACGATTGGGCAAATCGTTTCTTCGTCGGATACGATTACCGACGAACGGAGCACAATGAGGGCACGTTCAGTAAAAAAGCGTCGGCTGAACAAACTAAATTTACCCAACAATGCGTACTTTATAGGGTATCTTACGTACCGGAATCAGCAAAATCAGTTCCGGCAGGAATTTGAAAACCGATTTCATAGCGATTTTAAGCAGTATTTAACACACCTCAAACAAACCTATCCATCGCTGTAAACGAGGCCCGGTCAGCGGGCGGCTGTTGGTATGAAAAAGTACTTAATTGGGTTCGGTCTCATCTTTATTCTGGGTACCGGTTTCTCGGCGCTGAATACCTATCGGCGCGTGGTCAATACCAGTTTTGGACCGGGAGAGCACCTGGAATACCGGGTTCACTACGGATTCATAAACGCGGCCGAAGCCATCGTCGACGTTAGCCCCACGCTCTATAAAGTAAACGAGCGCCCCTGCTACCGCGTCAACGTCGATGGCCGGACGGTCGGTGCGTTTGACTTGGTCACGCGCGTCCGCGATACCTGGCGTTCGTACATCGACACGTCGGCGATTTTGCCCCAGAAGTTTTACTCCAACATCCAGGAAAACAGTTACCGCAAAGAAGAGAACATTACATTTAACCACAACGCCAATACGGTGAAAGCTGAAGAACGCACGGAACACGATACGTTTAAGGTACCCGACAACGTGCATGACTTCATCAGCGGCTACTATTTTCTCAGAACCATCGACTTCAACCGGCTCGGCGACGGGCAGGTGATTGAAGTACCGGCGTTTTACGACGATACGGTCTACAACATGAAAGTCCGCTACCGGGGCAAAACGGTGGTTAAAACCAGGCACGGGAAAGTCAATGTGATTCGGCTCAACCCGGTGCTGCCCCAGAATAAACTGTTTAAGGAAGAGGAATCAATCCGCATCTTCGTCTCCGACGATGCCAACAAGATTCCCGTTAAAGTGGAAGTTGATTTGTTCGTTGGCTCGATGGTCATGGACCTCAAACGCAACAATGGCCTGAAGCAGCCGCTACGGTACTTTTAATTTTTACCCCACCCCAACCCCTCCCCATTGAGGGAGAGGCTACGGCCCGGAAGTTTTTTAGCCCCTCCCTCAATGGGGAGGGGTTGGGGTGGGGTAAAACAGTTACCGAAACCGCTCTACCAACGCCTTAACGGCCTTCTCAACAACCGTCAACCGACTCCAGCGCAGTTGGCAGAACCCAGCCTCCACAGCCCCGAAACTCCGGTAAAAATCCACAACGGACTGCTTCTGCGGGCTTTCAAAGTCGAACATGACCGGCTTGTTCCCGTGATATTGCCCCGCAGTTTCCCGAATGACCTGATCGAGTAACAGCGTTCGGGCATTTCCCCGCCGACCCGTTTCCGACGCGGCATTGAACAGGTATATAATCCGGTTACCCTCCCGCACAAACAACGCACCCGCGTCAATCTGGCCGTTGCACACCGAATACCGGAGCGTTGCCAACCCCCGCTGTTGCAAGGCCCGAATCAGTCGGCGCAGGATATCGTACGCCCACTCGCCTACTCCACCGTCTATTTCATAAGCGTGGTTGACACGAAACAAGGTCAGCAACGGTTCAGGGTCGGTCGATTCAGCTACGGTCCAGCCGTGCTGTTCGGCCTGGCGTAGGTTCCGCTGGCGGTCGCGGGTGTAGTTCTGGCGAATGGTCGGGTAGTCAATGGACAGATCGAGCACGTGCGTCGTTCGCGGGTGACTACTGGTGAAGTTAGGTAACGAACCGACGAGCGAATTCAGGCACAGCACCGACCCATAGCGGTATCGCTGCTGAACGGCCCGCAGAAAGGGCGTCGGATTGCAGGCTTCGTCGGGCGAAAAAACGGCCAGAAACTGGCAAAACAGTGGCTGATGCACGACCCAGGCCCTGAACTTGCGACGCAGCGGCACCGGCAGTACGGCTTCATAATGCCCTTGTTCAGTGTGCAAAACCAGTCCAACCCATCGCCACGAGGGACCGGGCAACACGGCATCCAAGTACCACGAGTAACCATAGACGATTCGTTGCCTCGAAGTTGCCACGCAGGCATCCCAGGCCACGGTATCGACTTCGCTTCGGGACAGGAACCGCAGCATGAGCAGAAAGTATCTAACTTACTTAAACAGCGCCTTTAGCTTTTCCAGAATGGTGCGGGTTTCGGCGTGTTTGGCCGCTAAGTCGCTGATGGTCTGAACGGCGTGGATGACGGTGCTGTGGTCGCGCCCGCCAAAATGATAGCCAATCGACTTGAGCGACAGATCCGTTTTCTCTTTGGCCAAGTACATGGCCACCTGACGCGGGTGCACCAGTTCGCGCTTGCGGCTCTTGGCCTTCAGGTCAGCGATGGTGACGTTATAAAAATCAGCGACAGCCTCCTGCACTGAGTCGATGGTTACTTCGCGCTCCGAGTCGACCACGATAGTCCGCAGGGTTTGTTTGGCCAGTTCGAGGTCGATCTCGCGCCGGTTGAGCGACGCCTGCGCCATCAGCGACACGATCACCCCTTCCAGTTCGCGCACGTTCGTGTTGATACTGTGGGCTAAGTATTCGATCACATTCGCATCGATGTACACGCCTTCGGCCTGGAGTTTTTTCTGGATAATGACGATGCGGGTTTCGAGGTCGGGCGTCTGCAAATCGGCCGACAGTCCCCATTTAAACCGCGACAGCAGCCGGTCTTCCAGCCCATCCAGCGCCCTCGGTGCCCGGTCTGAGGTCATGATGATCTGCTTACCCGATTGGTGGAGGTGGTTGAAGATGTGGAAGAAGATCTCCTGTGTCTTTTCTTTCTTCTGCAAAAACTGCACGTCGTCAATCACCAGCACGTCGACCTGCATGTAAAAGCTGGTGAAATCACGGATGCCGTCGGAGCGAATGGCGTTCAGAAACTGGTTGGTAAACTTCTCCGACGTAACGTAAAGGACAAATTTATTCTGGTTGTTGTTTTTGATAAAGTTGCCAATGGCCTGCACTAAGTGCGTTTTACCCAGCCCCACGCCCCCGTGAATCATCAACGGGTTGAACGAGGTAATGCCCGGCCGTTCGGCCACGGCGTACCCCGCCGACCGGGCCAGCCGATTACAATCGCCCTCCACGTAATTATCGAAGGTGTAGCTCGGATTCAAGTACGAATCGAGCGTGAGCGAATCGAGGTCTTTGAGTTGGAACGGACTTTTGAGAATGTCGGGATTGACGTTGTCGGGTTTGGATGTCTGGGTCGATTTAGTGGTTGGTACGTTGACGGTCAGGGGCCGGTTCTGCTCATTGCCCTTGTCCACGATAATCGAATATTCAAGTTGCCCGTCGCGGCCAATAGCCGTGTCGAGGGCTTTGCGCAGAGCGTGTACGAAATTTTCTTCGAGCCATTCGTAGAAGAATTCGCTCGGCACCTGAATCGTGAGAATGTGCCCGTTGAGCCGCATGGGCACAATAGGCTCAAACCACGTGTTGAAACTTTGTTCAGGCACGATTTCCCGGATTACGGCCAAACAACGGTTCCAGACCGTTGTCACTTCACGCGGCATTCCTGGTTGATTCGTTCCGTTCACGGGGTTACTGAGTAATTACGGTGGGGTTTACCGATACACTGTAGGTTAAAAAAAGGGAGACAAATGTAGCTAATAATCGGACCGGGCTACGCAGGTGGGCCCGCTTTTTCTGACCGACCCGCGTCGGTTGGTGGTTCCTCGTTTTAGCTTCGTTTGTTAAGCTAAAATTACGGGATTCGGGCGGAAGGGCAAGGCGGCAAATCAATCCCTTTGAATAATGCAAACCAGTTGCCCGCCAGCCCGTCAGGAAGGCACATTGCCCCCGAAAAGAGAAAGCGCTACTTTTACCGATACATTGTCATCAACCATCCGATGAAGTCGCTTCTGACCATAGATTTTCCTGCAGCCGACAAATCTGCCTGGCTGGCGCAGGTGCAAAAAGAGCTGAAAGACCCGGAAGCCCTCGACAGCCTGCGCTGGCCAACCGCCGAGGGCTTCGTTGTCGAACCTTACTACACCATCGATGACCAAGTGGAGAAATCGGTGCTCAACCGTATTCAGCAGGCGCAAAAACAAACGCCCGGCTGGCTCAACGCGCCGGGCTACCACCTCATTGACGATGCCCAAGCCGATAACGCCATTCTGCGCGACGCATTAACGCGTGGGGCTGATGCGCTGTTGCTGACGATGCCGCTCCAAAACGAAACCGGCGATGCGGCCGTTCAGCGGTTATCGAGACTCCTCAACGGCATTAAACTCAGCGACACGCCGGTTTTTTTTCGTACGGGTGATGCCGATGGCGTATCCCTGCTAACCGCGCTGAAAACCGTGGCTCCGTACCAACTCAGGGGCGGGCTGCTGACCAATGCGGGCGTCAATACCGCCGAAGCAACCCGCCTGACGGCCGATTCGCCCCAGTTCAGGACCGTGTGCGCCAGCAGCCACGCCTTTCACAACGCCGGTGCTACCGCCACGCAGGAACTGGCGTTTATGCTGTCAACGCTGGCCGATGCCTATGATAAGCTGACCGATACGGGCCTGAGCATCGACCAGCTCGTCCCGAAAACGATGTTATCGGTGTCGGTGGGGACGAGCTACTTTATGGAAATCGCCAAGCTCCGTGCCCTTCGGGTGCTGTTCAGCCGGTTCATTGGTCATTACTCACCAGCCATTTATCATTCAGCACCGTTTGTTCACGCCCAAACGTCGGCCTTTTATGACGCAGCCGTAACGCCCTATACGAACTTGCTCCGGGCCACCACCGAGGCAATGGCAGCCGTGGTGGGCGGCTGTGATGCGCTGACGGTCCGGCCCTACGACGCCGTTTTGGAGCAGCAATCCGCCGGTTCCGACCGTGAATTTGCCCATCGTATTGCCCGCAACGTATCGGTGTTGCTGAGCGAAGAAAGCTACTTCGACAAAGTGGCGGACCCGTCGGCGGGATCTTATTACATCGAAAATTTGACGCATCAGTTGGTTGAAGCCGCCTGGGTATTGTTTCTGGGCATTGAGGAGCGGGGTGGTTTTACTAAAGCGTTCGCAGCCGGGTTCATTACCGAAGAGATCGAGCGGGCGTACCACGCCAGGCTTGACGCGGTGCAAAACGGGAGGGTGCTGGTGGGTGTCACGAAATTCCGGCACGATGAAGAGCGCACCGGTAAACCGGCAACGTCCAACGAAGAGCCTGCCGGTTTTGGAAACCTACCCAACCACCGGCTGGCGGAGACTTTTGAAGAATTCACACCTTAACCCATGCGTTATGAAACGATGGACTCAAAGACTCCAGCAGTACCACAAGGCAATGCAGCAACTTCGTTTAGCAGTCAGCAAACCGGATTATTCGGATCTCGAACGGGCGGGGCTGATTCAGATTTTTGAGTACACCTTCGAACTGGGCTGGAAACTAATGCAGGACTACAACCGGGAAGTGGGTTATGAAGTCCGCTCACCGAGAGAATCCATCCAGCAGGCTGTTCTGTCAGAACTTATCGATGAACACAATGGATACGAGTGGTTAGATGCCCTGAAAGATAGAAACCTGTTTGCGCACACCTACGACGAACAGAAGAGTCTGGAAGCCGAAGCATTAATTAAGCAACGCTACTTTCCCTTGATGGAGCACTTATCCACTCGTTTCGAAACCTTAACATGACCTTCGGCCTGCGCGACACCGATATAACCTACATGCACGACCTGTTCCGGCAGCACCCGGACGTTGAGCAGGTGTGGGTCTACGGATCGCGGGCCAAAGGCACTAACCGGCCCGGCTCCGACGTTGACCTGGCCCTGATTGGCCCCGACGTGAAGCGGCAAACGGTGTCGCACATTCATTTCGTTCTGGAAGAGGACAGCCCCATGCCGTTTTTCTTCGACGTAACGCACTGGGATTCCATCAGCAATCAGACGTTTAAAGACGAAATTAAGCGAACGGGAAAACTGCTCTACGAGCGAACAGCATGAGACCCAATTTTCAGCAATCAGGCATCAAGACTGAATTGGCCGCAACAGAGAGCAATCTTATTGCGGAAACCACCAAACCCTACACAACATCGGAGGGGATAAAACTCAAACCCCGGTTTACAGTTGCCGACCTCGCCGATGCCGACCACCTGCGCTACGGCGCGGGTATCCCGCCGTATCTGCGGGGTCCGTATGCCAGCATGTATGTCCGGCAGCCGTGGACAATCCGGCAGTACGCGGGTTTTTCGACCGCCGAAGCGTCGAACGCGTTCTACCGGCGTAACCTCGCGGCCGGGCAAAAAGGGCTGTCGGTGGCGTTTGACCTGGCGACTCACCGGGGCTATGACTCCGACCATCCGCGCGTGGTGGGCGACGTAGGCAAGGCGGGCGTGGCCATCGACACGGTCGAAGACATGAAAATTCTGTTCGACCAGATTCCGCTCGACCAGATGTCGGTGTCGATGACAATGAACGGAGCCGTGCTGCCCATCCTGGCGTTTTTTATTGTCGCGGCCGAAGAGCAGGATGTAGCGCCGGAGAAACTGTCGGGCACGATTCAGAACGACATTCTGAAGGAGTTCATGGTGCGCAACACCTACATCTACCCGCCCGAACCGTCCATGCGAATTGTGGGTGATATTTTTGCGTACACCGCGCAGCACATGCCTAAGTTCAACTCCATCAGCATCAGCGGCTACCACATGCACGAAGCGGGTGCCCCGGCCCACCTCGAACTGGCCTACACCCTCGCCGACGGTCTCGAATACATCCGAACGGGCCTGCGGGCGGGCATGAGTGTCGACGACTTTGCCCCGCGCCTGTCGTTTTTCTGGGGCATCGGCATGAACCACTTCATGGAAATTGCCAAACTGCGGGCCGGGCGGTTGCTGTGGGCCAACATCGTGCAGCAGTTCGCGCCGAAAAATGCGAAATCACTGGCCTTGCGAACGCACTGCCAAACGTCGGGCTACAGCCTGACTGAGCAGGACCCGTTTAACAACGTTGCCCGAACCACCATTGAAGCGCTGGCGGCCGTGCTGGGCGGAACGCAGAGTCTGCACACCAACTCCTTAGACGAAGCCATCGCCCTGCCCACCGACTTCTCGGCCCGGATTGCCCGCAATACGCAGTTGTATCTCCAGCACGAAACCGACGTCACCCGCGCCGTTGATCCCTGGGGTGGGTCGTATTACGTCGAGTACCTGACGAAGGAACTGCTCGAAAAAGCGGGGGCGCTGATCGAGGAAGTGGAGCAATTAGGTGGTATGACGAAGGCCATCGAAACGGGCTTGCCTAAGCTGCGCATTGAAGAAGCAGCCGCCCGCAAACAGGCCCGGATTGACGGTGGTAAAGACGTAATCGTGGGCGTCAATCGCTACAAACCCGCCACTGACACTGAAATCGAACTACTTAATATTGACAACCAAGCCGTTCGCGAGTCGCAACTTGCCCGGCTGGAACGTATCAAAAAAGAACGAAATCCCGATCAGGTGCAGACAGCTTTGGCTGCTATTACTCAATGCGCAGAAACCGGCGAGGGTAATCTGTTGCAGTCAGCCGTTGATGCGGCCCGCCACCGCGCTACCCTCGGCGAAATTTCTGACGCAATGGAAAAAGCATTCGGTCGGCACAAAGCCACCATCCGGGCGGTATCGGGTATTTACTCCGCTGAAGTATCGGACGACGAGAACTTCCGGCTCGCCCGCGAGATGAGCGACCGCTTCGCCGAACTCGACGGACGTCGGCCGCGCATCTTGGTGGCCAAAATGGGACAGGACGGCCACGACCGGGGGGCGAAAATCATCGCCACCAGTTTCGCCGATCTGGGCTTCGACGTCGACATGGGGCCGCTGTTCCAAACGCCCGACGAAGTAGCCCGGCAAGCCGCCGAGAACGACGTGCACATCGTGGGCGTGTCAAGCCTTGCCGCCGGGCACAAAACGCTGGTGCCGCAGTTGATTGACGAACTCAAAAAGATCGGTCGCGACGACATCATGGTCATTGCGGGGGGCGTCATCCCGGCCGCCGACTACCAGTACCTGTACGACGCCGGTGTAAGAGGCATCTTCGGGCCGGGAACGGTGATCTCGATTGCGGCTCAGAAGATCCTGAATGAGCTGATGGATTCGGCGATTTAGGGAAGGTAAAAGAAATATAAGTAGCAAGGTGATCAAGACCCAACACCCAAATAATTTATCTTTGATCAACCATGAAAGCCATTTAAGCCATGTTAACTTCATTACAAATTGAGTTACTTAG
>QQTW01001737.1_pt1 | contig 15515 bp, 12 predicted proteins | sample 1904831 | NCBI WGS metagenome assembly QQTW01 (sample SAMN09435610, study PRJNA476489) | Subsurface metagenome, whole genome shotgun sequencing project. | reverse complement strand
AGACTTTCAGCTTCACGGTGCCGGTAGCGGCAAGTGGTTCGGTGTATGTTGGACTCGTGGCGGTGGGTTCGGTACCGTCGGTAGTGTAGCGGATCGTCATGCCCGGAAACTGCACATTGGCGGCCAGCTTTCCGTCGATGACTTTAGCACCGGGCGTCGGTATCCGGTATTGGAAACCACCCGCGTACGTGTCCAAGCGGGGTAATTCCCGTTTGCTCACCTTATTGATAAACTCGGACCAGGCCTGCCCATACAGCGCGTCGCTTTTGGCTTGGTCGGTTTCCGTCGCCCAGGCGGGGTCTTTAGCCCAGGCCCGTTCGGCCACCGACAGCAGTTTGGGCAACAGTTTGTATTCCAGGTCGGCCGGGGTCTTGTTGGTTTCCGCCCACATTGGCGCTTCGATACCCACGATGTTCGCCCGGCCCCGCTCGGTCAGCGGCACCCGGCCTTTGATGACCGAGGGGTCGAGTTGCCGACCCGTCCGGTCGTCTTTTATAATGCGCAGGTAGTTGTAGGGGATAAAGTAGAACGGCTTGTCCAGATCAACGTAACCGCCCCAGTACTGCCCCGGCTCACCCGACGAGGGGTTGTAAGCCATGTCTAAATACAGGTGAGTAACGGCCGTCAGAATCACTTTGTAGCCCGCGTTGGCCATGCGGTACGCCAAATCCTCGGAACCCGAACCGGGACTGTTCAGCCAGACGTTGACCCGGAATGGCTCCCTCGCATAGGTTTCGTTAGGCACCCAGACCGACTTACCGTTTTGGGTTACTTTCTTCAACCCGGCTTCTTCCCAGCCCGACAGAAACAAGCCCCGGCTCTTGAGCAGTTGATTCATCTTACCAAAATAATACACCCACAACCCATTGGGTGAGGCTGCCAACGGGTCTTTGACGGCTAAGCGCTGCACCGCGGGCGACTTGGTCCAGACGCCGGATGGCACCTCGTCGCCCCCAACGTGAATCGTCTTCAGGGGCGCTCCGGCTTCTTTGTACATGTCCCGCAGGTCGTCTACTACCCGCTCCATAAACGCGTAAGTGGACGGTAGGGCTACGTTGATCACGTTGTCCGTGAAGCCCTGCACCGACTGATACACTGATTTATCGCCCAAATCGCGCAGCAGATACCGCTCGGCTTCGGCCTTGTTTCCGGCTTTCATCAGGCGGTTGTAGCGGGCATCCATCGCTTTTATGGCGGCCCGGGCGTGTCCCGGCGATTCAATTTCGGGGATTACCTGGATGTGCCGGTCGCGGGCGTATTTGAGAATTTCCACAAAGTCGGCCTTACTGTAGAAACCGGTTCCGGCCGGGTTGTCGGCCGATGGGCCGGAGCCGTAGGCGGGAATGAGGTTAGCCGATTCGTCGGGGGCGTGTGCCCGTTTGGACCCCACGGCGGTCAGTTCGGGCAGGGACGGCATCTCGACGCGCCAGCCTTCGTCTTCGCTAAAGTGAAAGTGGAGAGTATTGAGTTTGTACAGGGCCATCAGGTCCAGGACTTTGAGCACCTGGGATTTAGGCTGAAAATTACGGGCCACGTCCATCATCAGGGCGCGATAGCCAAAGCGGGGGGCGTCGCTGACAACCACACCGGGCAGGCTGATCGAACCCGATTTTTTGACCAGCGCACTCGCCGGGAACAGCGTTTGCAGCGACTGAATGCCGTAAAACATCCCCGCGCCCGACGACGCCGACAGCCGAACACCATTGGCGTCGATTTGCAATTCGTAGCCTTCCGGGGCAATGGCCGGATTTTTACGAAGCGTAATGCTCTTGCCCGTGGCTTGCGGCTGGACGGCTGGTTTCTTGTCGAGTACCGTCGCGAGGGCATTGGCTAAAAACTCAGCCTCCGGGCCAAATTCGGTTCCCGCGGCAATGACGATCTGATTATCCAGCACGAACGGCTGACCCGTTTCCCGGTACGAAACGGGCGTGGGAAACACCTTAGGCAGCTTATCGTCGGCCACTGGCTGAATCAGGGCGTTTTGGTTGTAGATGAACTCGGTCACCTGCCGGTCCGACTTCGCGAACTGACCAGACGGGTCGATGGTCAGCGAAACGGGAAACGCCTGCGCCGGTTTGTTGTCGAAAACGAGATAAAACCCGGCCGCATAATCGGTTGCCGAGCGGATTTTGCCCGACAAAAATTCCACCATCGCCGACCCACCGGGCGCGATGGCTTTGAACGCCGGACTGGGGCTGAGGTAAAACAGGTCGCCGTTGACCGGCGTCACCCGCGCCACCGACGCATCGAACGTAACCGGGTCGCCGTCGTTGAAATACAGCTTCCAACCCGTGGCGGGCAGCGGGGCATTGCCGGTGTTGGTGAGCGTCAAGGCCGAGCGGGATCGGGCCTTGTTCTGGTAGTTATTATCGGCCAGTTTCAGGGTAAGCGTCAGCGGTTTCGATGCGTTCGCGGCTGTGGTGGTTTCTGTAGACTGCGAGGTGGTTTGTGCACAGCCGACGAAAGACGGTGGGCCAGAAAATAACAGTACACTCAGGCAAAGAAGCTTACCTGACAAGCGGTGGTTGGTCATTCTAACGTTTTCTTTAAAAATTTGGAGGTCCGTTCCCTGGCCGGTTTGGCCGCTACGCTGCCGGTCAGACTGGGTAAGCATTTCAGAAACTCGTCGCGCCGGATCAGTGGTCCGTCACGTCAAGGCGGGTATGCATGTGCTGATCAAAGAGACTGATGATGCGCTGATCCATAGGTTAGGGTTAGAGTGGCTGACTTATTCGGTAAAACTGACGAATAGCCGGATAAAACACAAACCGCTGCGAACTGCCGTCCCATTTATTCGAGATCCGGCAAGTATTATTCAGGACTGATTTTCTTGTGTCCTGTAAATTAATCAGATACTATGAACAGGGTCATTCGGCGAAACAGCGCGTGTGATGGAATGCCGCACCTGGCGAAGCGGATGGTTTATCGGTTGTTCACGGCGATGCTCGGTGGCTTGTGCACCATCGGTCCGCTGGGAGTTTCAACCAGTCTTGCTCAGGATGCAACCCCTAAACCGGTTACCATTGAGGTGGATCTGGCTAATCAAAAAGGTGCGCTCAAGCCGATCTGGGCGTGGTTTGGATACGACGAACCGAACTACACCTACATGAAGGACGGCAAAAAACTGCTCACCGAAATTGCGAAGCTGAGCAAAGTGCCCGTCAACGTGCGGGTGCATAGCCTGCTGGTTACCGGCGACGGCGTGGCCGCGCTGAAATGGGGATCAACCAACGCATATACCGAAGATGCAGCCGGAAAACCGGTTTATGACTGGACCATCGTCGACAAGATATTCGATACCTACATCGAGCGGGGCATGAAGCCCATTGCGCAGATCGGGTTTATGCCCGAAGCGCTTTCCACCAAGCCCCAGCCCTACCGCCACTACTGGAAGCCCGGCGACAACTACAACGACATCTACACCGGCTGGGCGCATCCGCCAAAAGATTACGCGAAATGGGGCGAATTGGTGTATCAGTGGGTCCGGCACTCGGTTCAGCGGTACGGCCAGAAAGAAGTCGAAAGCTGGTATTGGGAGTTGTGGAACGAACCCAACATCAGCTATTGGAAAGGCACCACGGAAGAATACATCAAACTGTACGACTACACCGCCGACGCAGCCAAGCGGGCGCTGCCAACGATCAAGATTGGCGGCCCTGAAGTAACCGGCCTCGGTGGAGCAGGGTCCGCCAAATTCTTCCGGGCTTTTATGGATCACGTGGTCAACGGCAAAAACTACGTCACCGGCAAAACGGGGACGCCCCTCGATTTCATCACGTTCCACGCCAAGGGTGCGCCAAAGTTGGTCAACGGCGTGGTGCAGATGAACATGGGTACGCAACTTCGCGACATCGACAAGGGCTTCGAGATTGTAGCCTCGTACCCGACGCTGAAAAACCTGCCGATCATCATTGGCGAGTCGGACCCGGAAGGCTGCGCGGCCTGTTCGGAAGACCTGCACCCGCAGAACGCCTACCGCAACGGCACCATGTATTCGAGTTACACGGCCGCGTCGTTCGCCCGCAAATACGACCTGGCCGAATCGCGCGGGGTCAACCTCGCCGGGGCGGTTACGTGGGCGTTTGAATTTGAGAATCAGCCCTGGTTCCGGGGTTTCCGCGATCTGGCGACCAACGGCGTCGATAAGCCCGTGCTGAACGTGTTCCGCATGTTCGGGATGATGGCCGGAAACCGCGTGGCGGTGAAGCAGGGACTCGCCTACGATTACGCCAAAATACGAGACCAGAGTGTCCGGGACGAGCCGGATATTAACGCGCTGGCGGCTAAGGGCGCGAAAGAAGCTACGGTGATGGTCTGGCACTACCACGACGACAATGCCCCCGCCCCCGACGCACCCGTTACCGTCCGAATCAAGGGTGTTCCGGTCAGGAAGGTGCAGCTTCAACACTACCGCATCGACCAGACGCATAGCAACTCGTACGAAGCTTGGAAGAAGATGGGATCACCGAAAACTCCCACCACTGAGCAAATTGCTCAATTAGAAAAGGCGGGGCAACTACAGCTCACCGGCCCACCGGAGTCGGTGACGGTCACGAATGGGGAAGCGGTGCTGAACTTCGCCCTGCCGCGGCAGGGTGTATCGCTGCTCAAGCTTTCCTGGCCGTGAGTCAGCGCAGGTGATACGGCGCCATTTGCTACTGCTGAGTAGGTAGGTTTTCGGGCGTCAGCCATACCACTTTTTGCTCCGGCTGGTGTTCCTGTCCGACAATATCCCGGTAGAGGTCGGGTCGGCGAGCGTTACGGTAGCGGTAGCCGCCTGCTTGCTGGAGTTTTTCGGGTGTGCAGGTTGCCGTCACCACCTCATCACCCAATTGGCGGCATTCAGCCACCACGTCGCCAAACGGGTCCAGAATCATCGAACAGCCATTTTTGAGCTGGTCGTCATCCATGCCAATCGGGTTCGAGAACACGACGTAAACGGCATTGTCGTAGGCACGGGCGGGCAGCCACTTCATCAACCAGGCGCGGCCCTTCAGCCCATCAAACTCCAAGCGAAGCGAGGTTGGATCAGTTTCCCGGTTCGCCCACAGCGCCGGATCGGCAAAGCCCGCTCCCGGCCGGGTCGACGGCGTCATCATCGTGACGTGGGGCATGAAAATAACATCGGCCCCGAGCAGCACCGTGGCCCGCACGTTCTCAATAATGTTGTTGTCGTAACAGATCAGGATGCCACACCGCCAGCCGTGCAAATCGAAAATAACGTATTCGTTACCAGGTACAATGTGTGGATTGATGAACGGATGCAGCTTCCGGTATTTTGCCACCAACCCGTTTTTATCCACACAGACGTACGCTTTGAAAATCTGGTCTTCGTGGTCTTTCTCGAACAGCCCGGCCAAAATAACGATGTTATTCTCTTCGGCAATTTGACGCAACGCTTCGATGCTGTTGCCTTCGGGAATGTATTCGGCAACGGCCAATAACTGCTCTTTGGACAAATGACGGGCAAACGTGTAGCCAGTAATAGAACATTCGTGGAACGCCACGACCTGCGCCCCTTGCTGAGCGGCTTTGGCCGAGAGACGGCGAATGATGGATAAGTTATAGGCTTTGTCACCGCTGGCGTTTTCGAACTGAGCGGTAGCAATCCGGAGGTTTTGCATAAGGCAGAATCGAGTGACTTACGAAACTAACGAGAAAGGCGTGCGGCTACGTTTACTTCAATCGTGGATCGAACGGATGGGGCTCGATACTGATTAGTTTCAGCGTTACATGTTCGGGGTGGACTGGATTCAGGAGGTAGTTAAATTCGGTAGGTGACTGGGCCGACGGGACGCGCATAATCCATTTTTCTCCAGTCTCGATCCATTGATCTGTCAGGTCAGCTAAAGCAGGCAGGTAAGGAAGTTCCCGCCAGTCAGCGGGTAATTCGTTTGCATTGATGAAGAGCGTACTGGCTTCGTCAGGCACTTCAATGGTCACTAATGCTAAGCCAATAGGCGCTTTTCTCCAATGCACCAAAACTTCCAGCATAGCCAGGGCAACAAACGATGACGTATATAGAATCTGGGTTCCTTCTCGGTGCCAACGGCCAGCTTCGTACAAACCACCCATTCCGCGCAAGTCAGCTGCGTATTTCTCCTTCGTAATGCGGTAAAGCTTCATGCAACAAAGTTACAGCTACGGTCGTGCGGAGGTCCTACTCAGAGAAAGTATAAAAGTGCCGGGTTTTATAGATAAATTCCGTGTAGGATTGCATTAAGCACACGCATCACTTGTTTACGACCTATCATCGAATCAAGCAGGTCAACGGGGCGCTGATGTTGAAGTGAGACGATTGAGGAGTGTAGCCAATCATCGAAATCTTTATTATTCTCAAAAACCTCTATTCCTTTTTCATATACTTCCGAGAGAGCAATCGCTTTCTCAGTCTCGTCCTTCGTTAGCTTGTTCTTTGCCTTTATTTTTCGTTGATAGGTGCTCTCTGAGATGGCCAGAATATGGCTCATAGCTTTGTTTGTGAAGCCAAAGTTATGTTGTAAGTACGTCAACGATTCAATAGGCAACCCTTCTTTGACGACATCCATTAAATCAAGTTCATGCCGAATAGAGTGCTTAATTATGGACTCTCCCCCCAAAGCGCTAACTATTCTTCCCACCGATACATTCATAGTCAATAGCGTATGATGCCTTTGTCAAATGCCAACGACGAATCAAAGATAACAATTCCTTGCAACGCTGCTGACCTGCCTCCTACCTTTGTCGTACTAAAGAGTGAATGAGCGAAAGAGTGCTTTTCTCGATGGCTAATTTTCGCTCTTTCACTCTCTCGCTCATTAACTATGAATTACCGCATCGAAAAAGACACCATGGGCCAGGTGCAGGTCCCGGCCAACGTGTATTGGGGCGCTCAGACCCAGCGCTCCATTGAAAATTTTCAAATTGCTCAGGACATCAACCGAATGCCCCGCGAGATTATCCGGGCGTTTGCCTACCTCAAAAAAGCAGCCGCGCTCACCAACCTCGACGCGGGTGTTCTGACCCAGGACAAGTGCGACCTCATCGGGCGGGTGTGCGACGAGATTCTGACCGGTAGCTTAGACGATCAGTTCCCGCTCGTGGTCTGGCAAACGGGGTCAGGCACGCAGTCGAACATGAACGTGAACGAGGTGGTCGCTTACCGCGCCCACGTCCTGAACGGCGGCTCGCTCACCGACGAGAAAAAATACCTTAACCCCAACGACGACGTCAACAAGTCGCAGTCGAGCAACGACACGTTTCCGACAGCCATGCACATTGCGGCTTACAAAATCCTGCTCGACGTTACGATTCCGGGCATTACCAAACTGCGCGACACGCTGGCGGCCAAGTCGAAGGCGTTTATGCACGTCGTGAAAATCGGCCGGACGCACTTCATGGACGCTACGCCCCTAACCGTCGGGCAGGAGTTTTCGGGTTACGTTTCTCAACTTGATCACGGCCTGCGGGCTATCAACAACTCGCTGGCGCACCTGAGCGAACTGGCCCTCGGCGGTACGGCCGTTGGAACCGGCATCAACACGCCCCCAAACTACTCCGAAAATGTTGCGAGGCACATTGCCAACCTGACGGGTCTGCCGTTCGTGACGGCCGAAAACAAGTTTGAGGCCTTAGCCGCGCACGATGCCATTGTAGAAGCCCACGGAGCACTGAAAACGGTTGCAGCCTCGCTGATGAAAATTGGTAATGACATCCGGATGCTGTCGAGCGGCCCACGGGCGGGCATTGGCGAACTGCACATTCCCGACAATGAGCCGGGCAGCAGCATTATGCCGGGCAAGGTGAACCCCACCCAGTGCGAAGCCATGACGATGGTGGCTGCGCAGGTGATGGGTAACGACGTAGCCATTAACATTGGCGGCATGAACGGCCACTTTGAACTGAACGTGTTCAAGCCGGTGATGATCTACAACTTTCTGCATTCGGCCCGGCTCATTGGTGATGTCTGCGTGTCGTTCAACGACAAATGCGCCGAGGGTATCGAACCCATCGAAGCGAATATTAAAAAGCACGTGGATTCGTCGCTGATGCTGGTAACGGCGCTGAATACAAAGATTGGCTATTACAAAGCCGCCGAAATTGCCCAGACTGCCCACAAAAACGGTTCCACGCTCCGCGAAACCGCCCTCGCACTCGGCTACGTGACCGAAGCCGACTTCGATGAGTGGGTGAAACCGGGCGAGATGGTGGGCGAACTGAAAAACTAATAAACCGCCCCGCCTAACTCTGCATAAGGCGGGGCTACTTCGTTTACGCATGCGACTGAGTTGGCTAATTCTCCTCGTTTGGTTCGTTACGACCGCGGCCGTGGCGCAACGGTCCAGGCATCCGTGCGTGTATGAGAACCTCTTGCAAAAAGACAGGCTGGAACAGACGCTGAAGCGCTACCAGGCCATTTATGACTTCCGTAAGAGCGACACGTTAGCCAGCGTTGGGGCGGGTAGCGGTACTAAAGAAGTCATCTACTCGATGATGGCCGATAGCATTACGTTCTACTTACAGGATGTTAATCCGATCTGTCTGACCCCCGAAAACCTAACGAACACGGTGCGGCAGTTGTATAATGCGGCCGGACGTATGAATACGGCTACGTTTATCCCCGTGATCGGAACCGAGAAAGAAACGCGGCTTCCCCGTCAGCGTTTCGACAAGATTATTATCGAAAATACCCTGCATGAACTAACGTATCCGTCGGATGTGCTAACGAGCGTTCGCGAAAGCCTGAAACTGGACGGTTACCTCTTCATTGAAGACTTCGTCGCCAAGCGGCCTGGTCAGAAGCACCGGGGTTGTGGCAAGCCGTTGTATACCGAGGAAGCCCTGATTCAATTGCTCGACACGAACGGTTTTCGGCTATTGAACGTAACAGTCGTGTTTCCGAATAACGCGATTGACAAAGTGTACAAATTTGCGTTGAAGACCAGCTAAGCAGACGTAGATTACATTGATACCTGATGGAGACAGATAACAAAAAACCGGAAACGCCTGTACTGGTACATCGCTACTCAAACCATCCAATTGTGCAGGAGAAACTGGCCGGGGCAAACGACATGCTGGCTAAAGCCAATATGTCTTTTTTGGATACTGCGCCCAAGAAGCAGTAGGGATTAGCTTACGTTTGTAAAGCATAACAAAGCCGTTGAGACTCATTCTTGGCGGCTTTATTCGTTGCCGACATATATTCCGACTACCTTTCTAAAACCCCTGGCAACATGCGCCGGTTATCTTGCTGCAACATACTCCTAAACCTATCTCAATGAACAACCCACTACCAGTACCTTTTCGCGTTCCCTACGACATTAACCCTCAATTCTCAAAATCAGTCGCTTACTTTTCGATGGAGATCGCCGTCGACCAGGCGCTCAAAACGTATTCGGGCGGTCTGGGCTTCCTGGCCGGATCGCACATGCGCAGCGCCTACGAACTCGGCCAGAACCTGATCGGCATCGGTGTCCTGTGGAAATACGGCTACTATGATCAGGGACGAAAAACGGATAATAGTGTGGATGTGCAGTTTCGGGAAAAACTGTACCACTTTTTGCAGGATACCGGCATTGAGTTCACCATCGACGTGTTTGGGCGGCCGGTGCGGGTGCGGGCATATTATCTGGAACCTAACGTCTTCCAAACGGTGCCCCTGTTTTTCCTAACTACCGACATTGACGGAAACGACACGGCCAACCGGCTGATTTCGTACCGGCTCTACGACAACGACGTACGGCTGAAAGTTGCCCAGTGTATGCTGCTGGGACTTGGTGGGGCTAAATTAGTCGATGCTCTCGGCTTTGAGCCAGACGTGTATCACCTCAACGAAGCCCACGCGCTGCCAGCCGCTTTTCACCTTTATCAGAAAACCGGTAGCGTCGATACCGTCCGCGAACGGATGGTGTTTACCACGCACACGCCTGAAGAAGCGGGCAACGAAAAACACGATATCAACCTGCTGAACGAACTGGGTTTTTTCGGCGATGTGCCGCTGAAGACGGTTCGGCAGATAAGCGGCACTCAGGACAATACCTTCAATCACTCATTGGTGGCGTTGCGGCTGAGCCGACAGGCGAACGGCGTCTCTAAACTGCACGGCGAAGTGGCCCGGCAAATGTGGGGTCAGTACGAGGGAATCTGCCCCATTACGCACGTCACCAACGCCCAGAATCAGCGCTACTGGACCGACCCGATCATTGAAGCCGCCCGGCTGTCGGGCGATGCCGGGGCCATTGCCGCCCGAAAAATCGAGATGAAAGCACCCCTGTTTCAGGTCGTCGCCGATCAGGTGGGTAAACTTTTCGACCCGAACGTGCTGACGTTAGTGTGGGCACGTCGGTTTGCGACCTACAAACGCCCCGACTTGCTGACGCAGGACGCCGAGCGTTTCGCGCAGTTACTTACGCAAACGAAGTACCCGGTGCAAATCATCTGGGCGGGCAAGCCCTACCCAATGGACGGCGGGGCGACGGAAGTTTTCAACCGGTTGTATTACCTGAGCCACCTGTATCCGAACATGGCCGTGCTGACGGGCCACGAACTGGCTTTGTCCAAGATGCTGAAGGACGGGTCCGACGGCTGGCTCAACACGCCCATCGTCACTCGCGAAGCATCGGGCACCAGCGGCATGACAGCAGCCATGAACGGGTCGGTTAACATCTCAACCAACGACGGCTGGGTGTGCGAATTTGCCAAACCGGGCGAAAATAGTTTTATCGTCCCCGTAGCCGACCCTGAGTTGCCGTATTACGCCCGCGACGCCCACGACCGCGACGAACTCTTCAACCTGCTGGAAAACGAGATCCTGCCGATGTACTACGACCACCCCGCCGACTGGCAGGCGCTGGTGCTGCGCAGCATGAACGACGTAAACGCTTATTTTGGGGCCAACCGCATGGCTGCGGAGTATTACGAGCGGGTATATTAAGCCGATTAAAAGTAAGGGCGGCTGCGGAAATGAACTGCGTTAACCTTTCTTCTTGCTAAGCGCATGGACAATGATTACTTTGGTGAATAAACCGCCGAACAGAGCATGCACCAACTCCGCGCTTACTTAACCACTTACCATGATTTCTCCGCCGACGACCTTCAGCGAATCGAAACTGCGTTCGTACCAAAGACGTACCGGAAAGGTGAGTTTCTGCTACAGACCGGGCAGACCGACCGCTATATCTGGTTCATCGAACAGGGTGTGCTGCGCATTTACGAAGAGACCACGGATGCCGTCGAACAAACCTTTCACTTCGTGAGTGCCGGGCAGTTTACGGCTGATCCCGACAGCTTTAATCAGCAAACGCCCGCCCTCGTCAGTATACAGTCGCTGACCGATTGCCACGCAATTGCCATTAGCTATGACCAGTTTCAGCGGCTCCTGCGCGACGTTCCGACCTGGGGCAGCACGGTGCAGCGCATTGTGGAACGGACATTACTTGAAAAGGTGCAGAAACGAAACCGGATGTTGCACGAAGATGCCAAAGCGCGGTATCAGCGGCTGATAACCGAACAACCCGACGTTGTGCAGCAGGTGCCGCTGGGCATCATTGCGTCGTACTTAGCCATCACGCTTCCTTCGCTGAGTCGGCTACGGAAACAATTAGCCATGCAACACGCCTGATTTTTTGCCATTTGGTAAAAAACGAGATGCCATTCTGCCGGACGTTTGCAGGGTTAATCAACACAGCAAACCTATGGCATCTCCAACAATCATCATTACCGGCGCAACGCAGGGCCTCGGTTACTACGCGGCTCAGGCGCTGGCACAACAAAACTTCACCGTCGTGATGGCGGGGCGCAACCAGGCTAAGAACGAAGCAGCCGCCGACACCATCCGCAGGGCAATCCGCAACCGGAACGTTCACGCCATGACGCTTGATCTGGCGTCGCTGGAATCGGTGCGGCAGTTTGTCCAGAATTTTACGGACCGCACCGATCTGCCACCCCTGTTCGGTTTGATCAATAACGCTGGTTTGCAGATCACTGGACCAACGGAATACACCGTCGATGGTATTGAGATGACGTTCGGAGTGAATCACCTCGGCCACTTTCTGTTAACGAATTTATTGTTGCCGCACTTCATGGATAAGGGCCGCATCGTGGTCGTTAGCAGTGGAACGCACTACAGCGACGAACCCTTTGCGCAGGCGCTGGGTGTACCGCCACCAGCTTATACAACGGCCGAAGCATTAGCCCATCCAGGCCGGACCCATCCAGGCCGGACCCATCCTGAACCCACAACCAAAAAGCCGCAACAGGTTGGAGCCGAGCGTTATTCGACCTCAAAGCTCTGTAACCTCCTGTTTGCGTATGAACTGATTCGACAATTGGAAAAACAGGGGCGCACGGACCTGACCGTCAATGCTTACGATCCGGGTTTGATGCCCGGTTCCGGCCTGGCACGTCAGGCCCCGGCATTGGTCCAGTGGGCGTGGCGGAATGTACTTCCCGTATTACGCTTATTTCCCGGTGTGGGTAGCGTTCAGACGTCGGGGCCACTGCTAGCTCAGTTGGTAAGCGACCCAGTCTTCGCCAGCCAAACGGGCAAGTACTACTATTTTCGGCGGGCCAACGACCGGCGGGAAAAGCCTTCCTCTCCCGAATCGTACGATTTAGCCAAAGCACGGGACTTGTGGGAAACCAGCGAACGACTGATACAGGAGAAAAGCGTAGTTGCCGTTAGCTACCAGTGAAAAGCGCCAGTATGACCGCTTACTAAAAAGGATTGAACTATTTGGGTGTGCACTGAGAAGCTGTTTGCTATTTAATGAAATTTATAGCTCACAATCAAACACTTACTCAAATGCGCAACGCACTTTTTCTATCCGCTCTGTTTCTGTTGACGAGCCTGTCGGCTTTTGCTCAGAAAGACATGAAGGCCACCATCATGGCCGCCAATGAAAAGTTCATGAATACGTTTGCCAAAGGCGCAACGGGAATGGCCGATCATTACACCACCGACGCCCAACTCATGCCCCCCAACAGCGACGTCGTTCAGGGAGCCGCTAACATCAATACGTTTTGGAAAGGAGCCTACGGTATGGGTGTTAAAAAAGCTAAGCTCGAAACGATGACCGCCGAACAAAGCGGTGACCAGGTTATTGAGATGGGCCGCTACACGCTCTACGGCGACAAAGACGCGCAGTTAGACGCTGGCAAGTACGTGGTGATCTGGAAGCAGGAGGGCGGGCAATGGAAACTCCACCGCGACATCTGGAATACCAACACCCCACCTGCCGTGGCAGCAAAATAAGGTAGCAACGTGTTTGGGTATGTACGCGTTTTAGTGTTTGTATGCGTGAGTCTTTACCCCGCAAACCCTAAAATACGTACACACCCAAATACCCATCTTTTCATCTTTTAAAACCCAGCCGCCTGCCCATCTTTTCGGGATTCGGTCGCGCCATGATAGACCTTGTTTTTGGCGTCGTACATAATGGCTTGGTAGCCACCGTAGCCGCCGAGTCCATACCCTACCTTGTGGCCCTTCCGCATAAGTTCCCGGATGGTTTCGTAGGGGTAACCTGATTCCAGTGTAATCGTGCCGGAGTCGATCATCCGTTCGCCCGTCGGCTCCGACGATCCGTCGTGGTCAATGCGGGGGGCATCGCCCGCTTCCTGGGGGTTCATGCCGAAGTCGATCATGTTCATGATAATCTGCACGTGGCCCATCGGCTGAAAACCGCCCCCCATCACGCCGAAACTCATAAACGGCTGCCCATCTTTGGTTACGAAAGCTGGGATAATGGTTTGGAACGGGCGTTTGTGGGGCGCGTAAGTGTTGTTCTGTCCATCAGTCAGGCTGTAAAGTTCGCCCCGATCCTGAAACATGAATCCCAGGCCATCAGCCACCATGCCGGAGCCGAAACCCCGGTAATTGCTCTGGATCAGCGACACCATATTACCTTCCTCATCGGCCACCGTCAGGTAAATTGTGTCGCCCTGTTTCAGCGCGGGGTTGCCCGCTTCCACCCGGCTGGCCGCCCGGTCGGGGTCGATAAGTTTGTGCCGTTCGGCCGCGTAGGTTTTGCTGATGAGTTCGTTAACGGGAATTTTGGCGAAGGCCGGGTCGGCGTAGTATTTGGCGCGGTCCTCAAAAGCCAGCTTTTTAGCTTCCACAAACCGGTGAATGTGTTCCGGGCTACCCCAGGAGATCTTCGAGAAATCGTAGGGTTCCAGCAGGTTCAGCATTTGCAACGCTGCGATGCCCTGGCTGTTGGGCGGTAGTTCCCACACGTCGTAGCCCCGGTAGTTCGTCGATACGGGTTCAACCCATTCCGACGTGTGATCGGCCAAGTCCTTTGCCGTGAGGTAGCCGCCAACTTTTTTCATGAACGCGTCGATGGTCTGGGCGATGTCGCCTTTGTAAAACGCATCGCGGCCACCTGCTGCAATTTTCTCTAATGTATTAGCCAGCGCCGGGTTGCGAAAAATCTCGCCCCGCTTCGGCGCAGCTCCGCCGGGCGCGTAAGTTTCGTTGACGTTGGGGTACTTACCGAAGCGCTTCACCATGCCCGCCCAGGAGATGGCCGCTTCGTCGTGAACGGGATAGCCTTCTCGGGCGTAGCGAATGGCGTGTGACAGGAGTTTGGGCATGGGCGTTTTGCCAAATCGTTTGTGCAACGTAAACCAGCCATCCACGCAACCCGGCACCGACACGGGCAGTGGGCCATCGGGTGGAATGTGGGTTAATCCCCGCTTCTGAAACTCGGCCAGCGTCAGGTTATACGGCGACCGGCCCGACGCGTTCAGGCCATAGAGTTTTTTGGTTTTGGCATCCCAGACAATCGCGAACAAATCGCCCCCAATGCCGTTGACGTGCGGCTCCACCAGCCCTTCCATTGCATTGGCGGCAATGGCGGCATCAATGGCGTTACCGCCCGACCGGAGCACGTCGATGGCGGCCTGCGTCGACAGCGGGTGCGAGGTGCAGGCCATGCCGTGGCGGGCCATCACCACCGAGCGCGTGGCAAAGGGTTTTCCGGAAATCCGGTCCTGAGCCAGTAGAAACGGCGAAGAACTAAACAATAAGCAGAAAAGAAGTAGTGATCGATTCATGTGGGCAGTTACGATAAGTGTACCAAAGTAAGAAAACATAAGTCAAAAATTAGAGGCAAAGCCAGTCAGTTAAAAACCCTACGTCTTCAACTGGTTTTAATTAGCCTATCGCCCGAAAACGTGGGCACCGTTCCTGGTTTTAATTCAGGCGCAAACATGACTAAGAAAGTTATAAACGTGCATTAGGGCAAGGTATAAACTTCCCGGTTGTTCACCGAAATCAGTCCTCGCTCCGCGCGGAAAACAGTCGTTTCAGCCAGCCTTTCTTTTCCTCAGCCTCTTCTTTTTGCTGGATTCGGTGTTGCGGTTTGAGCAGACGCTCACGGATGAACTGGGCGAAGCGCGCAAGTTCGGTTTTGAGGAGCGCAACGGCATTACGGCAAAAATGTACGCGTCGGACTTTTCCCGGCAGTACCACGAGCGCCTGCGGGGGCAGGTGGAGCGCCAGATGCGGGCGTCGGTGAAGATGGTCGGCGACT
>QQTW01001736.1_pt1 | contig 15518 bp, 18 predicted proteins | sample 1904831 | NCBI WGS metagenome assembly QQTW01 (sample SAMN09435610, study PRJNA476489) | Subsurface metagenome, whole genome shotgun sequencing project. | reverse complement strand
AACAGCCTTTGTTGGTTAGGAGTGTAATTGTACCCTACCCTCTTAGTCTCTCCTGTTCATTCCAAATCACAGATTGCTTGATCATTTCAGGGACAAACACCAAACCTCTAGGCGCACATTTCATGCCATAGGTCGACTTCATCTCACTCAATGATATTGCGTGACGAAGTTCGTAGACTGAGAGGATCTTGTAGGCATAGTCGTACCCTTTCCAATCTCTGTGACGCGTGTTGAATTCTCGGTTTCCAAGGCCATCTTCCGCCAACGGTGCGTCGTCTTCGTCACGCGTGCGGGCTGGCGAGATCTCGCACACGTATTTGATGCAAGAGTCAGGCTTGGTCAGATAAAACCAGACACGTTTGACTTCTGGCCTTATGAGATACTTCCGGAATTCGTAAGTTTTCGTTCCGTCCACAATTTGTGACATGTAGGGTTGTTGCATTGGTAGGAGAGCATCCGAATATCGATTAGTTGACATTGTGGAGATGATATTGAGAAATGATATCCAGGGATGCTATTGAAAGTGTGATGGGATAGCAGAGAAAGTCTTGGGGAAAGGCTGCTTTTAGACGGCGCGGTTGGTCCACGGGGCCGGCGCTTCCGTCGACATGGTTCGCATCCATGGATCCCTTTTAAAGACTGCACAATTGTGCTGGCTGCCATTATGAAAGTCTACACATTTCACTCCTGCCGTGCCTTCTCTACAGTCTGGCGCAAATCCTTGCCTTCCAGAACATCATGGTCACCAGCTTGCCTGCATGTACCAGCGGCTGCGACAACTCGAGTTCAGCTCGGCTTTCAACGCTACTCCAGCCCAATAGCAACATCATCACCGTCAGCGGACGTTATGGATACATATGCGCAGAGAACTCTCCCGGCAGCGATCAAAGGTCAATCCGGCCGGCTGTACAAAGTTGAACGCGTCCTCCAGGATAGAGGTAAAGTACTTGGTTGCGTCTTTCTTGCCACGTGCGTTTCAAGTAGGCCGGCGCGGTTGACTGACTGAAGCGGACACAGGCACGGCTCTGAAAAGTTTATCTTGAAAGAGATTCCTCCAAATATCTACAGAACCCGTTTAGAAGTATACGAGCGGTTGGGCAGCTGCCCCTACGTGCGCGGATTGGAGGACACTGCCCCAGACCAGTCGATATTCGTCTTTACACACCTCAAAGAGAATTTTCTGCATTTGGTTCAGGAGGGCTTGCCGATCACCGTCACGAAAAGAATCCTCAAGGATGGGCTCCGGGGCCTTGCTGCCATGCACGATAAGGATGTTGTCCACAACGGTAATAACCTTGGAAAGCATGTCATCTTCAACGGCGAGACAGCGGCTGACGATCCCTAGATATCAAAGCGAACAACATCATGATAAGTATGGCGAACGGGCCTGAGAGAATTGAGGTCCGGCAGACGCAGCTCATCGATCCCGAGAGCAGTGCATACTGCCCTCATGGCGCGTGCTTCGGGGGCCGACAGTTAGGGAACTGGATGTGGCGCAGCCCTGAGTCACACGCGGAAGGCCCTATACGCAAGCCTTCCGATATTTTCTCATTTGCCGTTGTCGTAAGCTCGCCAGAACCAATCTCGTCGCGCTAACCTTAAAGCATGGCGTTGACGGATTTGTGTCTTGCAGTGTATCTACGCCATGACGAAGTTCCTCATCTTTGGCGTCCCGACAAAAGAATGCGAAGACGGTGATCCTCTACCGATCGTTCTTGCACGCCAGGTATCCTACTTTGGGGATATAGATGAATTCAGCGGTTTCCTGCAATATCTTCGTGATTGGAAACCAGAAAATCCTTGGATCCGTATTTTCGAGGCAGTGGCAGGGGGTTTCAGCGACGAATTCCCTCGAGAACCGTTCTCTCTCTGGCAGCGTGACGGCATCGACGAGGATTTCAGGGATCTTATTGGGAAAATGGCGAACTTCAATCCGCTCAAAAGAATCACGGCGCGAGAGGCGTTAGAGCACAAATGGTTCATAGATGTTTGAAGAAGCGCAGTGTAGTCCTCGTCCAGGCTTGGAGTCACTTTTCCCTAGACGGTGCGGCTATCGACGTGAATCGGAAGCATGTATTATACTGTCAGTTCTAGATGCTTCATACTCGCGCATGGATCCCGTATGGATCGTGGTTCGCATGCGGTAAGAGAACTGCTGTGTTGTGATCATTAAGCAGGGAGCTGCTCAAATAATATAAATCTCAGACCGGCGGACTTTGGTGGGGTTAGAGTCTGGCGCGTAAAGTCGCGAACACGCGAACACGCGAACACGCGAAACCGCGTCAAAAGCTCGAAGCTCACCAAACCAGTGTTCAAGGAGAGAAGCTCGTGAATCGCCGAGATGGCCTCAAGACCTGAGATGAAAGTTGACGATGAAGTCGGCTTCATCAAGTTTTATAAGGCTCTTCCGGATGAGGGCGAGGACACCATCCGGGTCTTCAACCGGGGTGATTATTACACGGCGCATGGAGCTGATGCTACCTTCATCGCTCGCACTGTAAGTGCTCTGAAGCTCTGATCTTGAAGAACAGAGTCTGATCGCAATCTGTGATTTGGAATGAACAGGAGAGACTAAGAGGGTAGGGTACAATTACACTCCTAACCAACAAAGGCTGTTGGCTACCTGCTTTAAGAAGACTCTATGACTAGCTGCTCTGGAACTGGAATCAAAGAGGACGATTCTAGTGGACTTTTCATTGGTAAATCTTTCTTCGGCCAGTCTGCCTTTTGCGAAAGCAAACGTATGAGATGAAGACTATAGCTTTGGAAAGGTTGAGCTGGCCCGTCAACCCATCTTTCTATTTACTCGTGGCGCATCTTTCTAAATCTTTCAACTCTAGAGCCTCATGGGCCTATGCCATGGTGGTGCAGTCGGTGCGCAGGCAAAGCGCACGCCCATAATAATGATCTAATCCATAGCACGGCTTTCTCATTCCCATCAGAGTCTAACGTACACTCCTACTTTACCCGTGTCATGCGCAAGGGCTGTGGTGATGAGCAGTCACTACGCCTCCTATCATACACCCAAGGGTCTATCAAAATGCTATGGCGATCCTCGGATATATGTAACGAAGAGTTTCAGCCTCGGAAGAGAATTCCTTACTGATGCGCATCCAGATGAAGAGCAGCCTTCGACTGTTTTTGTCTAACAGAAACCTGGGCTACACTAATGTTGCATGTCTACTGAGCATCTAATCTAGATATAACATGGCGCCAGAAGATCTTGCCCGGCACTTGCAATACAAACCGTGCTCACAACACGCTGCAAGGTCTCAGCAACCCTATAATACCGGGGGCGACGGCTTTCGTTCTGATGTAGGATCAGTACCCCCGTCCCAGGAGGAGAGTCTCGCCGCCACCATACCACAGTGTGCCTTGCCGAAAGTCCAGTCCTTTTTCTTCTCCCACCATCCATTCGCCGCCGTCTGGGATACGGGTGGTTTTGCCGTCCGGCCAAAATTCTCTTTGCAGCCATGCATTAATCTCTTCAATCTCCCGAACAAACAGGCTCATCTTCTCCGGGTCAGCTCTAGCGCCATTGGGTCCGGAAAGATCTGTCTCGTCGACAAAGCGGCCCACTGTCAAGTGGGCTGAAGGAACAACGTAACGGGAATCCACCTTTACCCCGTTTGCTTCGCACATTTGGTAAACATTTCGTCTCAGATGATGATACGTGATGCTCTCGTCCTCGAAAGACCGGCCTTGCGGCAGTGCTTCTCCCGCCGCTGGGACAAACGTCAACGCCAAAGCCGAAGCATCGAATCCCAACTTTGGTTTGATGAGTCTGACCCGTTGATGGAAAGTGGAATCGACTATCTCGGAGGCCACCGGTTTTGCCGTTTCAACGATTCGCTTGATCTCTTCATTCGTACGAGAATGGGTGATTTCGAGTACTGTTAGGTGTAGTCGTTCCAACGGGAGAAGCCAAAACCCTTTGCAATCGTCATGGTCAGTCAATCGTACAGTGATGCCCGCTGTGTCTGACATAGAAGATCTGGGACCGGTGGTCTGGGTCTTACGGGGAACTATTGATAGTAATCTCTGCTGAATCTCGTTCACGAGATTCCTGACTTTGTCTGGGGGACGGGCCCAGAAGACCAGGCAATGACGAGGGTCGACATAATCAGGATCAATGTCACGATCCACCAGCCGCCGCAGTATTGGATCGACGACTACACCGTTGAAGTTTGGGTCGAGAAGCTTCGTTTTCTGTTGATCGTTGCGTGCCGTGCGATGAGTCTCGTACCGAAGTTGTATTTGCTTCTAGACATGGGTTGAAGTGAGCAGAGTCTACCTGGCGCAGGTCTGAACATACTGCATCGTTGCTAGACGCTTCAATAAGTGCGTCATAAGGATTGCCCGAACTACCAGCAGTGATACCTGAAAGGTCTTCAAAGACCGTTACCGCGGAACCCGCCCGTGATGCTGCGGCCAGGTCCATGCCTAGACTGGTAGGTCCCTGGAAGAGCAAGGAACGAGACGGCTCTTGACTACGTCTTTCCTCGTGTTTGAGACGACACTTCCCGACAGGGTCCGACTGCGGCAATATTTGTCTGTACAATAATGTATAGCTCCGTGATGTTCTTACTTCCCTGTGCCTTGCGCAGACTCATTCTCAAGCTGCAGCCTGAGAAATACATCCCAGACGATTGCCTCCATATACATACCCAATACCCTGCAATCAAACAGCGCCGGCCTCGGATTGCTGCGGGCATCACATGTACTAGGCATACCATAGCTGCATCCGCTGAACGTCCTTATACACACGTGCATATGATTGGCTGCCCCATTGAATGACAGAAGGAAGACGAGGCTGTAAGAAGACAAGGGGACAGCAACATTACGAGTTTACATTCATACTATGTATGGATGCAGTCCCCTTTGCACGTACATAATCCGGCTCCACAGAGCGTCCACGGTTTGGTAAAGAATCCCGTCTAAGGTCAGCCAGACGCTGCAATTGATGCTCGCACTGGATTATCTTGCGATAAGGCCTGTGCCAGCGTCTCCAGGTAAGGCAATACACCTGGAGCGAAGGTCAGTAGCTGTATGCCGCTGCATTCCATTCCATGGATTCTAAATAGGTCGAAAGGTTGAAGGTGGAGGTGTTGATCTTATACCCCTTTACCCCATTCGATGATCCTGTTGCAATCTCGCTTGGAGCCTGTATCAATTGATATTCCACCTAGGATAGAGAACTGTGTGCGAGTTGATTATCAACAGGAGCAACAGGAGGCTCGATATCGTGGTTCCCAAGCCGCGAGGCAATTTCGATAGTAGCGCCACTCGCTAGCGCAGCCGGACCATATTATGCCCGTGATATTGCCCAACGTCAACTGCCAAGCCCTGGTCCTTTTGCTGTCTACACCACAGTGTGTTTTGTAGTTTTCTCCATCCTTTGCTGTCTCCTAAGGGTTGATGCTTGCCCGAGTTTGGTCTTTTCCTTTGAGTCGTTCCTTTCTGAAGAGTTCTTTCTATGGTGTCATGCGGTTCTTCTGTGGATGATTAGCGCGCCTAATCTCTGTCTTTCATCATGTTGGCCACCTATCTCTGGCATTGCCCTGGCGTGCCTCATTCAGTCCCAATGGGACAACGAACCTCACGATATTGCCGCCGCCTAGGTGGATGGCGAGTGAAAGTCGGGCCAAGCCTAGTCTGGCTAAGTACGTGTTGATGCACGAGCTCGGCGTTATGGACGAGTATTCGACACGCCGTCTCGCGGCGGCCATCCCAGGCGGCCACCCCAAAGCGGCGGGTCTCTTCACCCACAAACGTGTTCAAGCTGATTTTCAGCTGCGTTTTTCTCTATCCAATTGCCAAACAAGGAGAAGCTTCTCCCACTTTCAAAGTGCGGCTCCTCTGCTGGACTCTTCCATGCTGACTCTGTTGGCTCTGACGGAGCACGTTCATTCCGTTGCTTACTCTTACAGGCTGTTGCAGCTCACACTTCGTACTGGCAGCTTCTGGAACTGACAAGCTGCTTCTACAGCGGTCCAATAATGGCCGGCCCAGGTGGAGTAGGGCTTGGAGCCCACAATGGCCTCATAAGCACCGACGAAAGACTTGAAGAAGAATCTAGCTGTGCGACAACTTGCCCGACGAGTGACGAACAGTCAGCGGATGCTTTTATCCTGCCTAAAACTGGTAAAGGTAGCAAAGCAAAAACTTCAGCACGTACAAGCAAAGCAAAAGCTTCAGCACGTACAAGCAAAGCAAAAGCTCCAGCACGTACAAGCAAAGCAAAAGCTCCAGCACGTACAAGCAAAGCAAAGATCCCAACAGCGGCGAGCGCAGCATCAACACCCAAACTCTCCGGAGCGCAGTTGCCAGATCGGAAGCGGAAGGCTCCTCCACGAACGGATCAAGCTGCCGCAAGAGGCGTGGATCTTAGCCTACCCCCACTCTCGGACATCGAAGAGATTTTTCAGGACATCACCGAGAAAGCCTTGCAGAATGGCTTCGGCGAAGTCATCAAACATCTGGGTGGACGATCGCTGAGAGTGGTAACCATGTGCTCCGGCACCGAAAGCCCTCTGCTCGCACTTCAGCTGATCAGTGAGAGCCTTGCGAAGAGGGAAAATCCGAAGACGTTGAAGGTACAACATCTCTTTAGCGCGGAAATCGTGCCGTACAAACAAGCGTACATCGAGCGTAATTTCCAACCGCCCATCATATTTCGGGACATCACGGAGTTTGCACCTGACGAGGACGGTTGCATAGTTGCTACGACCGCATTTGGGGCTAAAGTCGCGGTCCCTACGGACGTCGACGTGCTTGTCGCAGGGTTCTCTTGTGTGGACTTCTCCAGTCTCAATAACAACAAGAAGAAGCTCGACGACAATGGCGAGTCCGGCGATACGTTCAATGCGGTTCTTCGATATATCAACACCGAGCGACCACCAATTGTCGTTCTTGAGAACGTATGCAATGCCCCCTGGAACGAAATCAGAGAACGGCTTGGGGGGATCGACTACTCAACCGCTTTCGTGAAGGTCGACACCAAGAACTACTACATTCCGCACACCCGTCAACGTGGTTATCTTTTTGGTCTGGATGCTCGTGTGCCTGAAAGCAAAGGTTCGGAAGCCACCAAACTGTGGCCCTCGTTGATGAAGACGTTCGAGCGAAGAGCTAGCTGCTCGGTGGAGGCATTTCTACTCTCCGCTGGTGATGTTCGTGTCCAACGACAGAGAGCCGAACTGGCGTACTTGTCGAGATTCGCCAGCCAACGGGAGACTGATTGGACGCGGTGTCAAGGGCGATACGAGGCGTACAGACAGCAATTCCGACTGGGATATCGCCGCCCCCTCACTCATTGGGTAGATAGTGGTACCTGCAGGGTCCCGGACTACGCCGACAGGGCCTGGTTCAAGAAGCAAGTGGAGCGGATCTGGGAGACTCTGGACTTATCGTGGCTTCGCAACGCCCTCCCCGAAAGGGGATGCTATGACTCCCAGTTCAAGACACGAGTCTGGGAACTCAGTCAGAACATTGACCGGTTTACCGACACGGCGCAATTCGGAATCGCCTCCTGTCAGACCCCCACGGGTCAACCATACCTGACGGAGCGGGGTGGCCCCTTGACGGGGTACGAGACGTTAAGTCTGCAAGGGATACCCATCCACAAGATATCTTTCACGTCCGAGACTAACAACGAGCGCCAAGACTTAGCTGGCAATGCCATGACTACTACCGTTGTTGGTTCGGCCATCATTGCAGCCTTGCTTGTCGGCTTCGGGGCACTTGGACAGAAAGTCGATGGCGACCCTGCCTCAGATTTGGAAAGTAAGGCGGCTTACTCGTCGCCCTTGAATGAAGAAGAGCACCTATTTCGGTGCGTTGAGAAGGATAAAGAAGAACAGTCGTTCAGTGTCCGCTCCCTTCAAGTCGAAGCGGAGGAGAGTGCTCGCCGCTGTTACTGTGAAGGCCAGACCGACATAGCAACGAAGCCAATCCAAATGTGCCAGAAATGTCGGCATACTACTTGTACCAGGTGTGGAGGCAATCCCCCCCACTCGTATGGCAGCGATCACATAAAGAGAGACGTTCGTATGGCGCCACAGGATTTCATCAAGTCTTGGAAGGCGAAGTTTCCGACACGCTTGAAACTTCACAACTTGCCCGATATCGAACAGATGAGAAGGGGCCAAGACATACAAGTGGATATGTCGTGTTGGTCGGATTATTTGGCTGCAGTGAACTCGGCTTTGGAGTCCGATCTGCAGTTGAGGCGTTTCGATCGATCCGAATTATGGAAAGTAGTGTATGAGTCTGCAGCCGCCCGGCTTGAATTGAGCATTTCCGGGACTCCGACATGGCGATTCTATGCGAAGGCTCCTCCCTCTTTGCCCGGATCTAGCAAGCTAAGGGGCATCCTGGAGCGTCCCTTTGCGCGCGCTGTCGTCACAGGCGACGATGATATTCTAGCCGGCACCTGGGAGTGGTTTATTCCGGCCCCGGTGGAGTTCGAGATGTCCATCGAGGGCCACAACGGCGAGACCAAATCTTGGATGTCGCTGATCGGCCTTGAAGAATACGAGGGTCAGCGAGTGTCGCGGTCCCTCAGAATCAAGACCCTTGAGCAATTGGATGGTGTAGCAGATGTTTCTGGCGATTACGAACTTCTGCCTGACTGCGGCACGGCTTGCGGTAGCCTGCACAAGAGAAAGGAGCTCACTGCAAGTGACAATGGTCCCCTGTTCTTCTTTCTCGACCCTTCTCGTATCGGTGATCCGGCAGAGGATTGTTTTGTGTTTTCTTACGATCATCGCCGCCTCGACTACGGTGAGACTCGCGAAGTTGTGGCCCGCATATCCTCGATCTGGCGGCCGTGGTCCAAGCAGGCAACCCGCATCAACGGTCATTTTGACGGACGGTGGATTATGGCTGAGCAGTCAGCCGCAAGACTCTCGGCATTCCGAACGATGCTTTCCCTCTACGCTCCCTCTCAGTCGGCGCTGGGTGATTCAATCCAGGACGCTGAGTGCTGCTCTCACTTGACGACCATTGTCGCATTCAAATTTATGGTTCCTCCGGGGTTGACAAAGCTTCTGGGTTCCGGAAGACGCGTTGAATCGGATGACATATCTTTCTTCTCGTCCTTTGCCTGGGTTTTCGACCAGGCGGAATTCGAGTCTTGGGTAAAAGTCAATCCCAAGATGTCCCAGCTCCGGTGCCGGACTTGCTCCCCAGACCTGCCTCCTATACGGTGGAAACTTGCTGACGAAGACAACCCGGAAAGCAGTATTGTGCCTTACGAAGACCAGCAACTCGCATGCATTTACGAACGTCGCGTCAAAGAACGGCCTCCCGTCTTCTGGATCGAGGCCTCTTTGGCCGACGAGTCCATAGGTCACATCAAGGCTGGATTGAACATCCAAACTCTGGTGCACCGAGCGACTGCCCAGTTAGACAGCGATAAACCTTTGTCCGCGTGGTGGCGGTGCCATACCGGTTATTTGCCATCAAGCACGGTTTCTTTCCCTCCGTTCCGACTCACAAGTAACGCTCAGGACGAAATGTACACGGAGCCTTTGAATACGAAGTTTGAGCTCCGCCCAGAGCAGAGACGCTCCCTGACCTGGATGAGAGCCCAGGAAGCTGCGACTGTGCCTCCATTCATCTGCGAGGCGGAGGAAGAAGCGATTCTCTCACATCCTGGCTGGAGAGCTGTGGCTCGGGCTCAACAGGAGGTTTTCGTAAGAGGTGGTGTGCTGGCCGACCGGGTCTCGTACGGGAAGACCATCACCACTCTCGCAATGATCCACGCCCAGTTCCTCGAACAGACAAAAGATCAAATTGTGCGTGATCTGAAAAAGACCTGCAGGACGCAGGCGGAAGCAGACCTCATCCCGATTGCGGCTACACTGATTGTTTGCCCAAGGACCCTTACAGGCCAGTGGCACTCCGAAATAGAGAAGTTCCTAGGTGTTGGGTATCGCGGCCACGAAGTCATCGCAATCGGCAACGTGTGGGACCTGAAAAAATACTGCATTGGAGACTATCAGCGAGCAAAGATTGTCATATTTAGCTGGACTCTCTTTCAATCCCTGCCATACATGGACAGTTTTGCCGGCTTCGCTGCAGTTCCGGAGCCAACCACAACATCCGGACGTGCTTTCGCCGCCTGGTTGGATTATGCCCTCAAACTCATTCCATCTCAGATCAAACTACTCCAGACGATGGGTGTATCGGAGTTTCAAGAGGTGGCTCAGCAGCAGTTTCAGGACAGCCTCGACCATGAGGACTTCAAGGCCACAGTGCCATCTAAGCGGCTGCGGGGCGAAGCGTACGCGCGGAGTCGTCAGGATAAGCAGTCTGCCAAGACCGCTGGAGCTGGCTCGAAGCGTAAAGCGAGCACAGATATCCGCCCCAAGCGTCCTGGAGGTCGGAAAACACCAGGATGGGAGTCGTTCGATGCTCCAATACTCCATCTTTTCCGTTTCAACCGAATAGTTGTCGATGAATTCACGTATCTCGAAGGTCAGACCTGTGCGTCTATTTTGTGTTTGAAGGCCGATAAACGATGGGTCCTTTCGGGGACGCCTCCTTTGCGCGAATTTGCAGACGTGAAGAAGATTGCAGCTTTCTTGGACATCAATCTGGGCATGGATGATGACACGCCCATCATCACGTCTGCCGACAATATCAAAAGCGTTCGCGCCGAAAGGACCGCTGCGGAGAAATTTCAGCTTTTCCGTGAAGCTCGATCTGTAGCATGGCACGAACGACGCCATCATCAGGCACAGATGTTTTTGGATCGTTTCGTCCGGCAGAATGACGCGGTGATTGGAGAAATCGCATATGAGGATCTGCTGAAGCCGGTGCTTCTGCTTTCAGACCAGCGGGCCATCTATGAGGAATTATCACAACACTTGCACTCTCAAGACATGCGCATCAAGAGGACGAGCGTGAAGCTCCAGGGTGACCGAGAAAATCGCGTCAACATGAATCTGGAGAACGTGGGTAGTCCCGAGGAAGCTCTCCTAATGTGCTGCACACTGCAGACTGGCCCGGACTTGGATCTCGAGGCACTCATTGCCAAGCGTCAGGCAGAGTATAAAGCGCTGACCGACGAGCTCCGCGGACTGATCGGACGTGCAGAGAAGCTCAAAGCTAAATGCGGGAACGCGGATGTCCACTACTCAACGTGGAAGACCGGCATCGAACAGAACAGCCTCGGAGATGCTGCGGTAACTGCTGTCGTTCGAGCAATGTATCACCAAAGTATCCCGGTCTCTGACCCGGTGAAGGAAAGGCAATTGGACAACGTAAAAGAGCTGCGGACGCTCGCCGACAACCTCCGCGCGACGTCCCAGGGGCTAACGTCCCGGCATCGCTCTTTGCGGTTCCTCCGGGCGATTGAACTGCTGCAACGAAATTTTTCGGGGAACCAAGCGGAGCACTTAAACCCCTGCGGTTGCCCGACTTGCAAGCGAGAGTTGGTATCAGCCTCTGACATCTCCGTGCTCTCGCTGTGTGGTCATGTAGCCTGCAAAACTTGTTTGGCAGACAGAGACCACAGTGAATCCTGTGTGGTGCCGCACTGCAAGGCTTCTGTTCACGGGTTCCATATACTCAAAGCAGAAAGCTTGGGCGCCAAAGACAATGATAGCCTTCAAACCAGCCGTGGCCAGAAAATGGACAAGTTGATAGCCTTATTGCACGCCATTGCTCCAGCCGATCAGGCCATCCTGTTCGTTCAGAATTACGACCTGATGGACGCCGTAAAGGATGTTCTTGAGACCCAAAAGATTTCTTTTTGTGCCATTCAGAAATCTGCAGCGTGTACTGCCCAGATCGAGGACTTCCAGGAGAACAGGGACCAGGACACGCGTAAGAAAGTCATCGTGCTCACCCTTTCTGACGAGTCTGCTGCCGGACTGTAAGTGCTGCGGTCGTTGTTATTGGATTCTATGATGTACTGACTGCAATGCAGTAACCTGACGAATGCAAACCACGTCATTTTCTTGTCTCCGCTGCTGGCACATACCCAGGCGAAGTACGAAGCCTCCATGACGCAATCTGTCGGTCGCGCTAGGCGCTTTGGTCAGAAGAAGAAGGTTCACATCCACCGCTTTGTTGCTTTGAAGACCATTGATGTCGACATCCTCGAACACCGAGAGCGCCGCTCTGATGCCTTGTACGTTTTTGATGGCGATGCCCACCCCGCACCAGCTCCTACCGTTGTCACGGAGCCGGTCCCCGCCGCTGTGGAAAAAACGAAGCTTGCTCGAGGCGCGAACGGTCAACTAGCGTTGGTACCCAGATCCTGGGTAGTGGCCGAGCAAAAGAACGGTTGGGACGGGTCTGAGGATTTCACTTCCCTGGTGAAATACTCCCAGGCTTTTGCGGACGAAGATCTCGATGATTAGGCGGCGGCCGGTTGACAGACGGTCTAGGAAATTGGTAGATTGATCCGTCTTGGTGAAGAGGACGTATCATGGCTGAAGGAGATTGTAATTGCCTGTGCATGTCTTTGGGTGCATGAAGTGAGTCAAGTGAGAAGGTTCCGCATTCTCGATTCTTGTATTCATGACAAGGTTCTATCCGAGGCTGCATTTTTGTTGGAATTCATTGTAATGTTAGATGTATTCGAGAGTGCTTTCAATCCACCTATGCAATTCCCTTTCATGCAATCCCGCGTACTCAATGTTGATTTCCGCTCACTCGCGAAGAAATCCCCTATTTCGATTGTGACTGGCCCGTGATGTCTTGCTATGCCAGTGTCTGCTAACACGCGCAAGAATTTGGGCGCAACGCCATATTCTTGCTTTTCGCAATGCTCACCGCGATAGCGAGTGCACAGTGATTACTACCGTGTGATACACTCGAAAGATTCAATTTTAACTAGCGATAACGATCGCAGGGGTGTTTTTCGACGTCCTTGTTGCGTCCTCGGTGAGGTCGCTTCTATCCTATGATAGTCATACGCTCGCGATACGAAGACCTGTAGGACACACTTCTCGCCGCAGCCCCAAGGTATGAAATTATATTGGCAGTAAGACACCGCTACTCACATAAGCTTAGTGGACGGGGTGGCGGCGCCATGGCGTCGCTAGTGAAAATTGAATTTTCGAAGCGGTATGCACCTGCTAAAGAATCATGGTACGATCCATGGATGTGATTTCCGAATCAGTTGCGCATTTTCGTCAATCAAGATACACACAATCTTACAAGTCGGAAGAGGTGATTTTCGATATATATCCAGGAATGTCTCGCATCGTTACCTACGGATGTCTCATGCGGAACGCTGAAGGCTCAGCTCTAATTCAGATATTGGACTGTATCCTATTTCCCACAATCACGCCACAGAGTCAACCCCTGATGTACACCTGGTCTCTTCAATGCATTGCCTTTTTTTCCAATTGCAAGCTCCTTCCTGTCGTCCGAGACGAACCCATCAACATCCAGTTCTGGCTACATAGCGTCGGCAGCCGTCTCCAGTCATGAGGGCCATTTTCATAGGTGTGGTAATGTCGGTGCTACAACCAGTCTTTTGCAACCTCTCCTCAAAACGCGGGTTGATTCATATTCCCATCAGCCAATATCCCAATGACGACAAGATATGGAATTCGAGTCCCTCGAGCCTGAATTGGTACTACAACTACAATTCCACACCATCCGCGTTTTTGCAGGAAAGCGATCTCGAGTTTGTTCCTATGCTTTGGGGTGCTTCTGCCGGCGACACTGATACATCCTTTGTGGACGACGTGCGGAAGCAGCTCTCATCGGGCGCCAACATCACTCATATACTTGCATTCAACGAACCGGACGCAGCCACGCACGGTGGTAGCGGTATCGAACCTACACTTGCAGCAACGACTTGGGTTCGTGAGATCGAGCCACTTCGTGAACTTGGCATCAAATTGGGTGCTCCAGGTGTCACTGGCTCGCCGCGTGGTTTTACCTGGCTGGAACAGTTCTTTGCCGCGTGCGACGGAAGGTGCACGGTCGACTTTATACCTGTTCATTGGTATGGAAACTTCGAGGGACTTGCGAGCCACATTGGACAGGTGAGGGCGACTTATCAGGAGTGGGACATCTGGATCACAGAGTATGGACATCCCTATACTTCTCTTGAAGAGAGTCAGAACTTCTTCAATACAAGTGCAGAGTACTTTGATCGCTTGAGGTATGTTGGGGAACTTCCTTGCGATTAGGAGATGAAGACTAACCAGGACACATACAGCTATATCACACGATATTCTTATTTTGGCGCTTTCCGCAGTGACGTGTCCAACGTTGGGCCAAACTCCGCGATGCTTACTGAAAACGGCGAACTTACAGACATAGGCAGCTGGTACTTGGGAAGACCGGCGACCGGTGCCGTACCCAGCAGTCAGGCTGTTGCAGCATCAAGGCCGATCATAGAGCATTTTTTCGCTGTGGTATTATGCGCTTGGATCTTGCTCTAATCTCGGTGACGTTGTAAGGACTGACTTTGTATATGTTTCGCCTGGAGTAATTTCCTTTTCAATATCACATCGAAGGAGGAGCCAGCTCCGCTAGAGATTCTCGTAGATATGTATAACATGTTCCTGTACCATTTAATCTACTCGTTTAGATACCTGAGCAAAAAGTTCAAAGAATCTGCTCAACTGCTGACATTGACTGCTTTTCTAACGATGACTGCTTTCCTAGTGCTTGTCAGATCGATATAACCTTTAGCAAGACTAGGCCCGATATGACAGTCTGTGCGATTGCTAATAGGTCCTGGACGGAGTAATCAATGAGCATCTCGGCATCTTCGTCAGCCATATCAGAAAGGTCAAAATGATTATCCCGGGAAATGCCAAGGCTAGCTTCATTCCAGGCTGTGACGCTGTGTAACCGCCGGTTCTTGCCGGATGACCGAAGTTTTACCGCGTGGAGCTACAATTCTAGTTGCCCATGCACCCAGGCTGACTTTTCCTAACCTACATCACTCTGCTTTGGTTGGAGATTATTCCTCTGAGATTTCTGTTAAGCTAGCTTGCTATATCAGTTATGTCATGTAAACACGTCGGCTCGCAAGGTTTGCTCATCGCACACAGAGCGTCCTTCTGCAAGCTGATCAAAAACAGAGCTCCGCGCGCCCCGGCCCACTCAGTCTGTGTATCGTGAAGATTGCACGCAGTGCTTCGACTCAATAGTATGGCTAGGAGGGAGCTCTGCTCTGAGACTTCTCGATCAAAAGCTTACTCAGTCTTACAGGACGACCCAACTGGCCTTGACGTTTGCCTGCACTGTTTCAACGGTGGCTGCACCGGGGAGAGGAATCATGCGCGCCTGCATTTCGAAAGAGCAAAACATCCGCTGGCGCTGAATATAAAGAGGACCAGGAAGACGATCAAGCGGGATGAACCACCACAAAAGATATCTAAACTGGCGATAGCTGCCGAGACCGAGAGCGATCGGTATGAGACTACCACACGAGTCAAATGCTACGAGTGCGGCATCGATGATATAGAAACGACAACGGGACATCTGGCTCAGGTTGTGGACGGTGTGCTTAAAGCAAACACTTTCGCGAGACG
>QQTW01001735.1_pt1 | contig 15518 bp, 14 predicted proteins | sample 1904831 | NCBI WGS metagenome assembly QQTW01 (sample SAMN09435610, study PRJNA476489) | Subsurface metagenome, whole genome shotgun sequencing project. | reverse complement strand
TCGAGGTTGTCGACAGTGTCATGGTCTTGAGGTTGTAACTGGGCATGTGCGTGAAGCTTTTGAATGTCACCGTCAAGAAGACCACCTCTGTAAAGGATGTACAGAATCAAAAGCCGCACTCGTGCCTCTTGAGGTACGCACTCGTCATCCATTAGCCTCACAATCTGGTCAGCAAGATTCTTGGGCTTCTTATAATCCTCGTCGAGACCAGTTGCAAGCGACTCCGACTGTTAGCTTATTCGCATCTGCCCGTCTGAGACACGTACCTGTTCGACGGAACCTAAGTCCAGAAGCTTGTTCTCCTGGAAGATCTTCATGCATTTCTCCGCCATGTTCAGATGCAACGAGAATGCTTCTTTCTTTTCGGAGAACTCTGGCAAGCCGGCCAGCATGTCCTTGATGGTGTTCACGCTTGTAGATGCGCCATCGCTTTCAAGCACAATAGGTCAGCCAGTGTCAGGATAGTATAGCGACGAAACATACTTTTCTGCGAACTGTGGGTTGGCTTCTCGAAACTTCTTGAAATCGTCTACAATCTTGCCGAGCAGATCTTTCATGTGCATATGCCGATTAGCAGTCCAGATCTTGTCGGCCTCTCCAATTTCGACCTCTTTTGTCTCCTCATTGTGCCGACCCTGATTAACCGTATTCAGGTATGTGAGCTTGTCCCCATCTTTGATATCCAGCAAATCCAATGCCATAGCTTGGTAGGTGAATTCATGTACCAGAGGGGACAGGAGATCCATGGTACGGTCTGTAACTAGAAGAATAGCTCGCGGCTTTTGCGTCGAGGTTGGCGGAGGGAAGTCTGGATGCAGCCTCGCATGGTTATCCAAGGCTTCCTGAATGAACCGTGCCAGATGGGAACAGAGTACTCCTGCTTCATGGGTAGGAGCCCGTGGCCGATAATATCTGATTGCTGGATATTCTCCAAGGGAAACACAAATCGAGACAACCTGAGTGAGTCAGTGAATTCCGTCTTGCAATTTTTGATTTTTCACACCTTCTGCGTCAGAGCCTCAAGATGGCCACGTACGAGGTGGCTGCAATCAGGATGAAAAAGGACAAAGAAGCTTGAAGGGTCTCGAAAGGTGACCAATTGAGCCTCCTTTGGGTAGTAGTCTACATAAATAGTCTTGAAATCTACGATTTGTTCGCGAGCTGCTGGCAAGCTCTCGATCCGCCTCCTTAGGTTGTGGTCAAGCTCTATGAAATCAGTATGCTCCAATGTGCAGCGTCTGGTGGTTCGTACCTGATGTCCAGACCAGAAACGATCTTCGATATCTTCGCTTTCCTATGTCTGCTAGAAGACAGTCGATAATATGCGGTTGCGGTGTCAGTACGTAGACCGCGTCCATGTCAGGATTCAAGTCCCTTGGCTCTTCGATTTGTTCAATATCTTCTTGCGGTTAGCTGGCTCTTGCAGGTTCCTTTGGCTAGTAGATCTCACTTGTGACATTGCCCTGAAGGATATCATCTTCTCGTAACACATTATCGATAAGTCTTCGACTCTCTTTGTCCACAATAAGGACCTTGAACTGAGAAAAGCGATGTCAGTCAATGGAAATCCTCTTGACTGATGTAAAGCAGCCTACTTCTTGACCGGCTGCTTCAATTATACTTCTTTGCAGGACTTGAAGAAACGTGAGCAATGAAGCTTTTGAAAGGAAGAAATTCCACACCTTTGCGCTGTAGCTCGATCATCGACGTCCCCATCTCAACAGAGTCTTGGGGAGGTGAGTCGCATCAGGAAGTCGCCGATCTTAGCCCACGGACTTGAAGTCAAATATAAATCATCGACCATAGTAAATGCGGGACATTTTTGTTCCGGTAAGTGGTATTTGGTCAATAGTCGCTGCGAGTCGAGTGGAAGAGGTGCTGGCTGATCTGACTGCTTGTCAATGTTCTGCGGAGGGAATTTGTTCCCCGCGGACGCTGTACTGTGGCGCATAAGTCTCCTACAATAAATAAGGACTTACGGAATACTTTCTAGCATTTTTGTCACTGTTCAGTCTCGCCCATCGGTGCAACACTACTTGCTCGCCATTAAATCCCTGCTTATCTTCTACCGTCCTTTACAAACATTAAAAGGGTAATGCAAGCATGGCCAGGCCACAATGGCCAGTGCTTCCTCTGCTCCCTGCGAGATTTCGCCTGTTGGACACTCAAGTCGTCCAACAAGCGTGGCTTTGCGACGTCACCGAAAGTCTCGCGGAGTCGTGTAAAGGAAAGAATCGCGAAAGGTCGATGGAAGGATTCAATTCTATCAGCATTGGGAGACGGCTCTCGGGGGGCACGAACGCCAGGATCGCAAAAGCTATCTTATCCTAATGCCAATAGTCTAAATCGTCGACATCAACAGCCACAATCCTCTGATGGAGTCATTCGCAGAACGAGAACTGGCGAACTTGTGCTTCGGATGGAGGGAGGTGGCAAACCCGCTGCTGAGTTAGAGCTTCGGAGCCTGAAGCAAACTCTTCGAGATGGAAAAACACCAGACGGCATTGAGTCTGGATATGCCGAGTTGGATCCGGAGCTCAAATACTTCGACAGCTTCGAAGAGAAAGTCACCAAATGTTTTGATAATCAAGACGGAAAGGAAGGAAGGTTAGACATATCAAATCCCTTAAGAGTCTCTCTGTCGCAGGCATTCGTGCAAGGCGGACGAGCCGAGCTGAGAAAAGCACTTCTCTTTGCTTACATTGATCACATCCTTGGATTTCGGCAAAATGGAAGCGCGGGCTCACCGACTCCAAAGCATCTGGACTTGAGGTACCCAACCGAATGGTACCTTGCTGCCAGAGCAATACAGAGGGAAATACATCTACATGTCGGTCCGACAAATTCAGGCAAGACATATCATGCCTTGAAACGATTGGAAGAGTCAGGCAATGGCATTTATGCAGGTCCTCTGAGGCTTCTCGCGCATGAAGTCTACAGTCGTTTCAATAATAAAGGGACGCCCTGCGATCTTGTTACGGGGGATGACGTACGACTGGCAGACGGAGGAGGTGCCTTGCTTTCCAGCCACACGGTTGAAATGTTCGACTGTGCAAAGTCTGTTGACGTTGCTGTTATCGACGAAATCCAGATGATTGCGAGCGAAGACCGCGGCTGGGCCTGGACTCGTGCTCTCCTCGGAACCAAGGCGAAGGAGCTTCATCTCTGTGGGGAGACGAGAGTGGTCCCATTGATCCGAGAACTGGCTGCGTCTATGGGTGACACGTTGCATATCCATCATTATGACCGACTAAATCCATTGAAGGCGATGAGCAAGAGTCTTAAGGGGAACCTAAAAAGTCTTCATCGTGGTGACTGTATTGTATGCTTCTCCGTGCTGGGCATCCATGCTATGAAGAAGCAGATCGAACTTGACACTGGTCGGAGAGTTGCAATTGTGTACGGCAGCTTGCCGCCAGAGATTCGGGCACAACAGGCTGCCTTGTTCAATGACCCTAGCAGCGATTATGATTTCCTGGTTGCCAGCGACGCTATTGGCATGGGTCTGAACCTGTAAGGACTTTGCACGATATGATCATTTACTGGTAGTCTGATTGATTGGTCTAGGAGCATAAAGCGCATCATCTTCGAAACCATCTGGAAAAATGACGGTGAGAAACGAGTGAAGCTGTCCATTTCACAAATTAAGCAAATTGCCGGTAGAGCAGGCCGTTATCGCACGGCCAACCAGGATGCCCAAGCAGATGGTGCAGAGACGAAAGTCATAGACTCTCAGGATTCACGAGTCACGTCTTTCAAGGGCAGTGTCAAGCAGAGCAACGTGGGCCTTGTTACCTGTCTTGACGATAAAGATTTATTTGATATACAAGCAGCGCTCAACACCGAGCCTGATCCTATCAAAGCAGCCGGAATCCAGCCACCCGTGGAATACATTGATGCGTTTGCCAGAATTCTCCCACCAGGCACACCATTTGAGTACATCCTACAACGCCTACATAGCCAGGTCATGTTTCATTCGCGATATTTTCTGTGTAAGATAGGGACTCGGCGGAAAATTGCCAATTATCTTGATAAGGTCCAAGGACTCACCGTTGTGCAGAGGTGTACTTTCGCTGCGTCTCCAGTAGACACAAAGAATGAGCTCGGAAGGAAGGTTATTAACGCTCTGGCTCGCTGCGTGGTTAATCGGACTGCAGTGACTGTGGTCGATGTCCCGGAAATCCCTTTGGATCTTCTCGACTTGCCTCCATCAGGTGACCGGAATTATCTAGTCAACCTCGAGCTACTCCACAAGTCCTTAATACTCTATCTTTGGCTATCATATCGCTTTACCAATATCTTCCTCGATAGGGAGATGGCGATCCGCGCAAAGGAGATGGTGGAAGAGAAAATTAATACGGCTCTACTCGCATTTTCTGCAAATCCCAAACTCAGAAAAAAGCTGCTTCAGATGAGGCATGCCAAGCCTGATGAGGAGAATGGTGGTGACCCTCGTGATGGTTCCCAAGAGGAGGTACCAGAAGGGATGGTGTCGGGCCCAGTGGAAGAGGATCTGACAAAAGGCCTCAGCGATCTATACGCGCTACCGGTGGATTGGGAGAATAGACTACCGAGCGATGAATTGGATCCAAGTGCGGAAGGGTTGGCCATACAGCAGCCCGCAGCGGCTCAACCATGATTCTGTGAACACTTCTCCACGAATACATTCGCATTCTCGGAAAAGCGCTGAAAGGGCTTATTCATACAAAATTTGGTCAACAGAGACGGCGAGATGACTCGCAACATGTCTCAACAAAGCCTCTTACCACTACCACTATCTGTGAGTACCTCCACCACATGGTCTTCAGCAACACCAAGCTCCGCCTCGCCTCGTTTGGCGCCGTCATCACGTACTCTATAGCTAATTGTCTGGAAGCTGTTCGTCGAGCAGAAACCGATATGCTCACCTAAGGCACCTGCCACTTGGCTCAAACCTGGTTTCAGCCGTCGTATCACGGAGGTCTCATGGCCACCTCTGCGTGACACTCATCCGGACTTCCGGGATTGTAAATATATATTGTACACTAGAAACAAGGCAGTCTTTGAGGCCACATTCTACATGTCTCATCCGTGGCTGGTGCAGCTGCTATTATCCAAGTGACCATTTTCTGTAGATATCCCAGATAGACATCGGCGGAACTTGAGAGTGGTAGACGGATAGTGACATAGTGGCCTATGTATCGTCTCATTTATGGATTTAGCTGATCCATTGAACGCGCTGCTCTGCTCGGCTCGACTTGGCTCCATTTTTACTCGAGTATGTCATTTGAAAGTCCGCTCGCTATCCCATCCCCATCCTATCCCGCTGCTTCAGGGTTCAGCTTGGACCCTGCCAAGACTTGGAGAAGAGCTTCAACTAGTAGTACTACTACTGTTATTTAATTGCAACGAAGAGAACGACTCTTACAGTACAAGTTAGCAGCGTTCATTGAATCGCTCTTGTGACGGAATCCCGGCAGTGAACTCGTCTTTGCCACTCAGCTTTTCATTGTTGAGAGATGAGTTGCCCTGGATAAATCTTCCGGCTTGAAAACCCTCTCATTATGGCCTCAGAATTCATTGGCTACACCATCATCGTCACCCTTAAATCCCCACCTCCAACAAAACAGCTCCAAGGCATAGTGGCTGATGTGGTCGAGCAACAGCTAGTTCTCAAGAGCGGTATGAAGTTGCCTCGCTGTGGTGCAATGACTGATTTGGGCAGTCACCCTTTTGTGGAATGGCCAACACCTCCCATTACACCGCATCGATTCTTCAGTCATTGCCGACCTTGAAGTTGTAGCACAGCAGCAGAATGTTTTCCCAGGCTCCGAAAATATTCATCCTGCACACCAGCGAACACAGGACTCTGAAGTGCCTGATGTATCTGCTCCGGAACCCTTTATCGACCCTGCCATCTTGAGCTTCACCAAGCCTCCAATTGATACTCGCGCAGTCTCTACAGACAGCTACCCATCTCAATATCATCAACCAGACACTATTTCTCCTGTGATGATTGCGGACAGCATCAAACAAAGCCCTGTCAGCGTAGTTCACCATGAAAACAGTTTTATGTCTACAAGAACTACCCTATCCAGTACCGCAGCCCCAGTGCCAGCCAAGTCGCCGAAGTCAAGCGAAAGGAGAGACTCTACCGCAACGGCAACGCTGACCAAGCCCTTCGACCACATGGCTCTGAAAGATGAGGATCCTGATTTGGCTGGGCCTTCAGCAAGAGGGACTTCTTCCCTGCGGGGAACTGCAAGGAAGAACAGGCGCGGAGTAAGCCGCAAAACTAAGGATCAGGTTTCTGAAAACACAACAGGTTTAAGTGACGCCAGGCACGCGAGTAGCCCGCAGACGGCGCTAAAGAAAGCTGTTGGGAAAAGCAAAGGTTGGCGGCAGACACCACTTGTCGAGGAAGCAACAACACTCCAGGCTGACCCTAAGACAAGGCGTCCGAAACACCAATCTCGAATGTCATATCTGGAAGACAACAATGGCTGGGCCACGGAGGATGCAACTGACATTCAAGACCTAGGAGAATTCGACTTCGAGCACAACTTATCCAAGTTCGATAAGCGTCAGGTCTTTGATGACATACGCAAAGACGACACCACAGCGGACGGCGATCGCCTGGTCAGCTTCAATCGCATAACCAGACCAGGGACAAATGGCGGACGCAATCTTCATCACACGGAAAACGTGCTCGACCTACCAGATCCCAAAGCCAACACCTGGAAAAGCGAGGCCGGCGAGACAGAAGAAGATGAGCTACTTGAAGAACATTACAGCAGTGGTCGAGCTTCCCGGAGAGATGGCTCTGGACGGCCACCACCATCGCGAAAAGGCACTTTGATTCCCAGCAAGGCTTCTGCAACAGCCTCACCTCTTAATGGCTCTGTCTCATCCTTTCGAGCTTCTCTTCGATTGGCCTCCACCAACAAACCCTGCACCTGCATCTCTCCCCTACAGATGCTAGAGATCGAGCAACTCTGTACGTCCGAGCTTGGTCTAAGCGATGAGCTCCTTAATGAAAACGCTGGCCGCGGTATTGCCGAAGCGGTCCTCACCCTACCACCAAATCTGCCTCCCAATCCAACAATCGTCTTCTTAGTGGGAAACCACAAATCCGGGTCTCGCGCCGTAGCAGCAGCCCGGCACCTCCGCAACCGCAACATTCGGGTTTCCGTCTGCGTATTGGGCGGTGAGCGCGAAAACATGCTCCTAGAGAGCCTAAAACGACAGTTAGACGTCTACCGCAAAAGCGGCGGCTGGACAATGCGATGGGATGAATTTCAATCCAAACTCTCGTCAGATAGCGTTCCACATGATTTGATCGTCGATGCTCTCCTAGGCATGCACGTCACCTTCTCCGAACTCCGCACCGACGACCAAGCCATCGCATTCGAGATGATCCGCTGGGCCAATCGATCTGCCATCCCTATCCTCTCGGTCGATATACCCTCCGGCCTGAGCGCTTCAAATGGGGAAGTCACCCTGGTAGATTCTTCCCCGCTGATAATTCACGCTACGTTCATCGCGTGCCTGGGCGCACCCAAGAGCGGTCTCGTTGCCGCGTTAGGCACCGGTGAGGGACGGAGCCACGATTGGAAGCTTAGCGTCGTGGATATTGGCATCAGTAATGTGGCGTGGAAGAAATATGGGACGAGGAGGAGGCATGGGATCGATTTCGGGAGGGCGTGGGTCGTCAATTTGAAGTTTGTCGGTGTTGGTGCTGGTGGTGCTGGTGGTGCTGCTGCTGGAGCAGGTGTTGGTGGTTTGGATGGGGGTTGAAAAAATATCTGGTAAGCCCAAGGGTAGGGTATCCAAGTCGGTAAAACGGAGTTGGTGGCAATGAGCTTTTTTTGCTTTTGCTTTCGCTTTCGGCGCTTACACATAACATGATACCACTGTTGTTTTATTTTATTTACAGCGTTTAGCGAGCAGGCCCCCACAAAACATGGTTCGGGATGGGATGGGATGGGATGGGATGGGACGGGGTGGGGATTGGAGGGATCCAGAGCAGTTACGGAAGAACATTCCTCAGAACCGCAGTGAACTGTATCAACAACAGATTAGGGGGGGGGTGGAGGGGGATGGCAGTTATTAATTTAACTGATGCCAGATAAACTGCAAAGGAAATCACTCAAACGCAGAATATGTATCCTAGCTGAGAATACTATCAAATCAATTTACCTCTCCGTACACAGCACAGAAGATGTTCTCCAAGCATCTGATTGAGAGGAAATAAGATGGGTGATTGGCTGATGCTGATGCTGAACAGAGTCGTAGGTTCGTAGGTAGGTAGGCATGATATTTTCCTTCTCTATCGTTTCCCAGATCCAGCCATTGCTACCGCTACCTATACCTATACCTATACCGGCCTATACCAGTAAGCTAGTAGATAGATGCCTACCCTTCTACCCGTACAACCACCACCAGTACAAAACCCATAACATCAAAGGGGCATCATCAACATGGCAAGTGGCACAACAGCAGGCAAGGCGTACGCGACCCAACAAAACGCTAGGCAATCTCCTGCATAAGCCTCTCAGCCTCATCATCGTCGTCATACTCTTCTTCCGCCCGTACAACTGCGCCCTCCACCGATCCGCTCTTGTCACACTCCCTCGCCGCCGAGACGCCCTGAACCCGCTCGCCCTTCTTGCCCAGCACATGCGAATAGCCGACCAATTGATCATAAAAGGTGACGACCTTGGGATGCACCATGACCTTCTTGGCATCGAACCTCGTCACCTGCAGACCCTGCTGCGTGGTGGCGCGGCTCAGCGCCACGTACGCCTGGCCCTTCTCAAACACCCTCCCCAGATCCACCTTGACCCGCTCCAGCGTCTGGCCCTGCGCCTTGTGGATCGACAGCGCCCAGGCGAGAATCAGCGGGATCTGCTGGCGTTTGGCCTGGACCTCGCCGTTGGGCAGTTCTGATTTCCATTCTTCGGGCTGCACGATGATTTCCCGGAAACTGCCGTCCGGCAATTGGAAGCAGACGACTGGGAACAGTTTTCCGCGTCCTGAAGTCCCGTTCTTGTACACGGCGGCATGGATCTTCTCCCGCATTTTGCGGAACTGGGCTTCATGAAGCGGTGGGCCGTCGCGGTAGACAGCGTCGAATTCTTCGGCATGTTCTTGAGACCAGGCGTACATTTCTGTGTCAGAGAAGCGGACGACTTTACCAAGGGAGCCGTTGACGAGATTTTGGTCGAAGTTCTTGATCAGCATTACCTGCGCCCCCTTTTTTAATTGGAGTTCTTTAGGCGCCATGAAATATTTTAGAATTCGTTCGCGCATGGCGAGGTCCATGACGCCGCTGTCTTCGGCGGTGTAGGTCATGATTTCGCCGGAGAGCATTTTCATCTTGTTGTTATTTGCGTAATCAACTTCGGCACGAGTGGGGAACCTGGATAGATATCAGCTCATTGCAGTAAGCTTTTTCATAAAGCCAAGTCTTACAGTTCAGTAGCCTCGAGATCATCAGTAAAATTGAGAGGCCGTGAGAGGCTCTGAAACGCTCTGATCGATGCTGGTGTCAGTCGTCCCAGCCTCATCTGGTTGAGCATTTCGGCAAATGTGGCGTCCTTCTGACGAAAGACATGTGTTAGGAGAATGGTGTGCTCAATGCATGTATTCCATGTTGCTGCGTCGAAAGAAAACTTTGCCGCGCGGTCTTTCTCGGGTACCGGGGGCAATTGAAAGAAATCTCCTGTGACGACAAGCTGAATGCCACCAAACGGCGAACCATTGTTGCGTATTACACGCGCAACATGTTCCAGCTTGTCAAACAGATCACCGTCGATCATGGAGACTTCATCAATGATTAGGACCTTTGCCCGTATCCATCTTTGTCTTGTCTTCGGTGTTCTCCGAATTTTTTTCAGCAACTCTGTGGCTGGCTCTTTCCCTAGACCAATACCAGCGAAGCTATGTAGGGTAGTTCCATCAATATTGACAGCGGCAAGTCCTGTGGAGGCTGTTACAGCCAATCGGTCTGGCTCCTTAATGTATTTGTTTCGCAGTTTGTTGATAATAGACCTCATTAAGACTGATTTACCTGTGCCTGCTGAGCCTGTAAAGAAAATGCTCTTTCTTTCGTCTACCACAGCAGTCAGAATACCCTTTTGTTCCTCACTCAAGAAAACCGGGGGAAGAAGAGCAGTAGCAGTTTCGCCCTTGACACCTGGCACTTCGCTCTGTTTCGATGCTACAGAAAGAGACTTGTTGATCTTGCGCAATTCTTTCTGCTCCGCTTTCATAGCCGAAGCCGTCTTGTTCCAGGGATATGGCGACCCATCAGGTTTGTGGGTGGGAAGAGGAGTAGAAGACTTGTCGTTGCCCTGCTTGTCGAGCCAGGGCACAGTCCTTCGCTTGCTCGGTGGGGGAGGATGGTAATGCTCAGGTGGCGATGATGACCACGGAACTGGGGCACTGCTCGGCTGTGGTCGATTCGAGTCTGCTGACTGCGAAGGTAAAGACGGGTAAATTATCTCGGAGGTCGCTTTAGGGAGGGTGGGATATGTAACATCCGGGCCATTGACGGTGAGGTCGATTGCAGCATCATCGTCAAAGTCGTTCTCATTGAAGAACTGGGTGGAGCCATGCAAAGCTCCGAGGCTGCTAGTATTGCTGACTGTTCTTTCGAATTTTCGCTTGCATGTTCCGGAAGGCTTCTGCGAGTTGGGAGGAGAAGGTCTTGTGTGGAGAGGTTGCTGATGCCTCCCAGCTGCTGGTGGGGCATTTATTCCAGAGTACGAGTACTGCCGAACAGCTTTGCTGAACATCCTGCAGGATTCAGTCTTCAAAGAAAGACTTAAACAAGCATTGGTATTCGACACATAGGCAATGTGCCTGAGGGCGAGCATACAATGGACTGGTTGAGAGGCTGATGTATTGCACGAGTGTTTGGTATATTATGGTTACCCTAGTTAACTACGCGATTTTGCGACTGGCAGGCGCGTGTCCCTTGGTTGTTTGCACAAGTTAACTTAGCTAGCTCATGACTTAGTCTCACTTTTAGTGTCCGCCACTAACACCAAAGCTTGGCAGACTTACTACGTAGTACATATGTACAAAGTAGGTTAGCTAGCTTTCCGTGTCTAGAACCCCTGACTGCATATCTCCGTCTCAACCTCATAGATATTGACTCGCCCTGAACCGGTAGTTCGTTATGATTGAATGCAGCCTGGACTACTTGAGGTTATTGAATCACAGAATACATGAAACCACTACGAAATCAAGATTCAATAGGGCCTAACTACCCCCCTTGTACCTGAATAGTCTCTTGGCGCATTCCACTACCAATCACAATGACTTGCACCAGGGACCCACGTTCGAAAGGCCCTGTGCAAGGCTTAAACCAAAGAGGTCACTACACACTCTCTCGAGAGCTTCAGATTGTTTATCTGAACTTTGGGAACTCTTAAAACGAAACCACTGTGCTTTGTTCTCCACTACATCTAACGCTGATTCTGGCGATCTTTGACGCCATTTTCCAACATCTGTTAAAGCACTGGGTAGTGTGAGTTATTGCGGCTCTTCTTGTTACCTACTAGCCGCTTTGGCCTGTCTATTTCGCCTCTTCTTTTCCTCTCCCTCCCAAACCTACAACACTTCTCTTTCTTTTAATATCTCAGCCACTGCTCCCTTCAAAGGCTATGGCTGACGGCTTGAGAATGGAGTTCTCAGCATAATTACAGAGTTTCCTTCAACTGTAGAATGGCGATAGTCTCTGCGCTTCTCGCCTCACCCTGCAAGAGATTTCACAGGCAAGAACCACAAACTTCCGTTCAACTGTGTTGGATTCGTTTACCTCCTTGTCGTTTCTCTTCTTTTTAAGATACCGTCCGGAGATATAGTTGAAGAACCGATGTTCTGCAGACTTAGTAGTGCATCCATATTCGGCTGCGGGTTAATTGACTTGGTAGGATTTTTCTTGATCGCTGCGTCTGGCAGGTTCTGTAAGGTTGCAGCAATTGACTAGGCCTTGAATTTCTAACAGGCGCAACTACGAGAGACATTGCCCAGAGACCGTAAATCTGCAAGTAGCAGAACAATCTGGGTCAGAAGGAAAGTCCGCGTAAATGCTGCCCGAAGAGGGTCTTCTGAATGTTGGAGTTCCCTGTCCAAGTTGCAGGGTAAGACACGGGAAAGTTCTTAAGGACGAGTCTCACTTCGGTGCCTTGAGACGTGTGTCATAGTCGCACAAATCTTATGAGATGACGATGTTGAGAGCACTGTAAACAGCGGCGTCAACTGCAGCCGTGCCTTTCTCAGCGTCCCAAAGGCTGATCGTGCGTCTAGTCGACATATACGTTGATAAGCACATTCGTTACCAGACAAGGGCAAAGATGGCGACTCGGGATCTGGTAGGAAGTCTGCGACTTCGGTTGGTTGGGTGAAGTTGCAATATCTGTTGAAACATATGGCCAACTGAGGTCGGTTAGGGAAGTCAGGACGTTTGACTGCTCATTCATGGTGCTGGATCGCTTTTTCACTTCTAGATTTGCCAGAATAGATATCACCTTTGGCTGAGTAGATTGCCGCAAGCTCAATGTAAGTAGGCTTGGACTTCGCCTACCTATTAACCAAGCTTTTGTTTTGGTAGCACGGGCAGCAGCCAGAGGGGAGAATGCTATAATGAGGGAAGACGAATGGAGAGGATTTAGATTCCGAAGCCAGCAGGATGCGGAGTGCTTACGAGGAAGAGGAGAAGAGAAGATACGAGGAGCTATGAGGACCTGTCGGAAGTAATAGGGAGTGTGAAACTAAGGGCAACCATTTCTAGCAGCCTTGAAGATTCAAGATGCAACCAGGGGAGTGAATGCATGAATGGGAAAGGCTGCGTATAGCTAAATCACGTGGGTGAAAGTGGTGCGTTACAATTGTGATGAGAGGCGAGGCGTTGAGTTACTATGAGAGAGGGTTCTACAATAGAAAGATCAAAAGTCTTGACTGGGATTTGTTGGCCGCATAGCCGCGTGTATCGTACTGGACTGATAAAAAGTGCATATGAGGAGTTACAACTTAAGAGAATATTACAAGCTCCAACTGATAACAATGACAAATTACTAGTGAACCGAGATCGCGGAATCTGCATGGCAGTTGCACAAAAGGAATACACGTGAAGCGCACACGGTATTATGTTGAAAAGAGGGTACAATTTGCATTTGAGGGCTAAGCAGGAGCTCGATCGAATCTTGACCTTAATGACATTACATTAGTCGATCCGCCCTTTGAACCTTTGAAACAATCTCCGCAGCACTTTTTTAGACATCGCCCTGTCCTTGACCACCAGTCATCGAGAGCATATCGAGAGCACCACTCATTCGTTCTTTGCCCCGCTACTCCTCGTCATGGTCCACCAGTTTTGTTCACTCAGTTGTTGTACTGACATAGCAAGCAGGATGATGTAATTAGCCTTGATAGCTTGCGTAGCCGTTGCCGAAGCCGTGACCCTGACCTTGGCCCTGATTCCAACCTGGACTAGGGGTCGGCTGACCACGTCCATACCCACCAGCGCTTCCTGGCATTTGACCGTAGCCCTGGGCTGCCATAGGTTGTCCTCCGTAAGGAGATGGCTGAGCATCCCATCCTCCGCGACCGCCTGGGCTAGGACCTGATAGAGTCAGCAAAGAAAGCGTGTGATCAAGCCATGAAGTCTTTCATTACCTTGGGGTGTCATGGGACCACCAGGGCCAGCTGGACCACCATACTGAGGAAAACCGCCATAAGGAGATGGTTGAGCGCTGTATGCACCTGCTGGAGTCGCCGGAGCTTGGGGAGAATAGCCGTCGAATTGCCCGGTAGGGGGACGATCTTTGCCCCACTAAAATATAATAAGTCTTTCTATTTTTCAGACTTCGAAGGGGTTATCACACTTACCGAGCATTTGAGAGGACGACCATTCACATTGTAGCCAGAGAGTTGACAGATTGCCATGGCAGCGTTCTCGTGAGTGTCCATCTTGACGAATGCGAAGCCTCGGTCTGACTGAAATCGGGTCTCAACAACGTAACCAAAGTTCTGGAACAGCGGGACAAGGTCGTTCTGAGTGGTGTAAGGTGTCAGATTCCCAACGTAACAAGTGGTCTGCCATTGAGGAGTTTGCTGAACAACCATATCATACGACTGAACGCCATGAGTGGGAAAGTGATGATGTCCGAAAGGGGTGGTTGGAGTCATGCCCATTGCTGCCATCGCTTGTTGTTGAGATATCGAAGGCTGGCCCTTTTGATTAGCCCAGTTGCAGCGAATAGCACGTGATCCAAGCCATTCGCCATCCATCGATGCAAGAGCCTTCTCAGCATCTGGACGCTCACGAAATGCGACGAAGCCATAGCCACGAGACCGACCAGTCTTCATGTCCCACATCACACGAGCCTCAGAGACACTACCAAAAACAGAGAAAGCTTGGAGAAGCACTTCATCGTTGACCTCGTTAGACAAATCTCCTACGAAAATGTGGAAGTGGTTGGAAGTGTCTTCCTTGTTCGAAGCATTAGACTGGTAGGCCCAGTTGACACGAATTTCCTGCAGCTGTAAGCAAACTTCAAAATGCGTACATTTGTTTGTGTGACCTACCGATTGATGAACTCGACGTCCGTTGAGAGTAGACATCGCTCTTTCCGCCGCCCCTGGATCGTCGTACTCGACGAATCCGTAGTTCAGGCCTTTGCTCTGGAACTGTGACTGGTCGGTTAGCTTTTCAAGTCAGCTTTGGAGACAAATATGAGTAGATCAGAACTTCGTGTTAAAGGCACATCAATCAGTAAACACTGTGCAGTGGGCGTTAAGTACCACACACTCAAAAAGGCAGCGTTCTTAAGCTAGCTTAGTGTTCAGGAGTGTATGTACGGCTAGCTTCGGTGAGGTACAATCTGTATCAGGCAGTCATCCAAAGCATCATCGTAACGTTTTGCTGACTCCCTCAACACTGCCATAGTCGCTTCGCCATAGAGTTTCGGGTCTTTGAAGAAATATCCAAGCCGCGTGAGCTTCGATTGCGTGCATCAGTCGTCGTCCATCATGAGCTGGAAGGACCATTCTACTCACAGAACCCTTATACATTCCTTCAACACTAACAATGGGATCGTAGGGAGGTTTTGTAGGAGCCATCTTCAGTGAGACAGCTTGTATGATGATATCAACGATCCCGTGCCAGAGCCTGAATACTCCGTCTGCTTAGCTCCACTCTTCCTGGAAGACCAGGTTCATGGAGACAGCTTGAAGTAGCGAACACTGAGATGCTGCTCTTCACTGACCGTGCCCTGATCCTCGCGGCAGTTTCCGTTGCTCCGCCTGTCACGCTCCTGGGTATCCAAAAGCGGTCTAGCGTTCCCGTCTTCCGCCCATGAACTTGTGATCTTTAGCTGTAAATCTCATTGCCTCGAATAATTCCACCCTCCACATTGCACAAAGTAAAGCTCCATCGTCTCCCTCATCCGCTCTCTCTCCCTCTCGCTCTCTTCTTCTTTGTCTCTTCCTCTCCGTCTGTCAGTTGGGATCTGCATTGTAATTTGGGC
>QQTW01001734.1_pt1 | contig 15523 bp, 28 predicted proteins | sample 1904831 | NCBI WGS metagenome assembly QQTW01 (sample SAMN09435610, study PRJNA476489) | Subsurface metagenome, whole genome shotgun sequencing project. | reverse complement strand
ACTTGCAAACTGGACCTGTATGGCCAGTGCATTTGTTGCACGGGGTCTGTTGTATGGGGTCCAGTTTGCAAGTTTGTCGCTCGAGGTCCGGTGCAAACAGCCTTCTTGCTGTGCAAAGCCGATGCGACGGAGCTTGTCTCACGCACACTAGGATGCAGCGACTCCCTCCATCACCATGAACGGCTTCTCGCCTGCAGGTTTGCGATTGGTCTGAAGGTGCCCAAGGGCTCAGTCAAGGATGCCATCTTCTACGACACCGCCTCGCCGCCGCACACCGTCCACCTGGCAGACGGCGGGCGCAGCCAGGCCATAGAGGGCTAAATTGGACTGAGTTCAACCAGGGCAACCATAAGGACAGATGTAGGTTTAAACAACCACTGCTGCAAACTCTAGCGAGTCCCCTTCCGGTCTGTAGTCTAGTTACGACCTGAAGTACAAGCATTTTACGCCTACCTGCCCACCGGCGTTGACCACCGCTCCGGCAAGGCCGTTGAGGTACTCCACTGGGTTGACCACCGCCTGGTTGGGCATCTGCAGGCAGGACCTTACGCCACCAACTGCCTGGTCGCCGTCCAGGTCAACCTGCAGTGCAGAGCAGACTGCTCACAGGCTGTCGACAGAACATGCGCGGTTGTGCAGTAAGTCTGGTCGATCGAGGTTTGGAAACTGGGGTCAGTAAGGCGACATGCCGGCGTCAGAAGGAGAGTCACATCATGCTTTCAAGCACGTAATCGTGTGTCCTCAAATACTCCCAGGACAAACAAGAGATCGAGACTGCATGCACCTGGGCGGCCTCCCGCAGGCCTGCGTTGTGCATAGCGCGCAGTTCGCTTCCAAAGTTGGCGCTGGGGCTGTTGTCGGGAATAATGTAGCCGTCCAGCTCGCGGTAGCCGCAGTCGATGCGCTCTTGTTTGATGATCTGTGGAGGCAACACTGTGTGTAAGAGTGTGTAAGAATCTCAAACTACCACCAGTGACTGCTACTGAGAGGTTGCTCCACTGTTAATAACATTTGAGAGCAGGGTGAAACATCATCATATGACAAGCTGCAGGCCAGCTACCAGGACTGTGGCACTAACCATGCCTGTCCTGACGCCGCACACATATGCAGTAGCTGTCCAGCAACAGCCTGAGCAACACGACAGCGGTCAGGCTTCCGTGTCACCTGCTTGACATGCGCCAGCGCTGCGACTTGGCTCTGGGCCACCAACCGCGCCTTGTCTGCACCGTACATGCTTTCTAGCTTCCCATAAGTGGTGGGGTTGCCATAGGTCACGTCGCCGGAGGCCCGCCCTGTCTGGCCCGCAGCCACGACGCGGCTCTCAAGCACGCCCACCTTCTTGCCTGCAGGCATGAGCACTATGAGGTCAAGGCCTGGGCGTGTGAAACCAGTAGCTTTGATGCACAGGAGTTTGTGCACGCCCTTGGTCCCCCAGCGTGCAAGTAACGCCATCTCACGCTGGTTCTGAAGCATCAACAGAACTAGCACCAGAAGAGAGTCATTGCACACTGCTTAAAGGACCACAGATGTGCTATGCTAACTCTCAACCCGTTGGTGATCCTGGCAGGGTGTCACCTGGCAGGGTGTCACCTGGCAGGGTGGCTGACAATTGGGTCCAAAAGCGGTCCACGGGCAATTGACAGTCACGTGAAAGGCTGCTGATGTCCAGATGTGCTCCAAACACCGAAGTTTGTACATGGTTGCCTACCTGGAACCTATACACATGCCCTCCTGGCTGGGCAACTTGGTGGCTTTATGCTCAACTATGGAGGTGTACTGACCTGATACTATAAAGCACATTCAAGAGCCACCCCACGCTGAACGACATGCAACGTAGCAGGTGTTCTGCAGGTCCGGCATGTGCCTTGCTGGCACCCACCTGCTTTCGCCAAGGCCAAGGCCGCCGTCAGGCCCACCACACCAGCGCCCACAACGACCACATCGAAGGAAGCGTCACGGTCCAGCGAGTCGAAGCGCATCTGCTGATCTTGCTGCTTCCATGGGTTGTCCACCAGTCCCGGCACGCTGCCCGTTCTCTGCTGCGATGCGACTCTTGCCATCACCACGAACCGTCGGCCTCCCTGAGGCGATCTGCTAGCTCTTGACTGTAAGAGCCTCGGAGTCAAGGTCGTGAAAAAGGTGACAGTACTGACCGGCATCAGCTTGCTCGGCCGACGGATGGAAAACAGCGTCTGGCAATGCCTTGCTGATCCGAGGCAGGCAACAAGGTCCAGACCTTTGGTGTGCTGTAGTTCGTGGCCTGCTTGCATCCAACCCCTGGACGCCTGCTTGCATATTCATCACAGCAGCTAGGCCGTGCAGGTCACGTGCAGGCTGCCAGGCTGGCCACAGTGCTCGCCACGTCAGCTTGACATCCTCGTTAGGCTGGGGCCACGATGATACCATCCATGGCCGTATCCATACCATGGCAAAAAGTGACAGGAAGCAGTCCGTGCCAATTGCATGGGGCACTGAGGATGTTTGCTGTTCCAAGTTGCCGTACACGTTGGGTGCAAAACCTAGCCCTAGGGTTTCTGATCAGGTAGACAACTGAGGGCGGCGATGGCTACATTCCACCTCTCTGCCGACCTTGGTGGTTCTGCGGCAGAGGTAGCAAGAATCACCTAACAAGGCCTGTTTTGCTATGGATTGCCTGCACCCCAAGCGTCCTGAGGACGGCGAGAATCCGATCCTGCGATCGGATGCCCCCGATCCCAAGTACTATGCTGCGGATGGGGCTGGGGCCTCCCAGCGTCAGGTAGCGGCTGCTTCAAAGCTGGCCAAGCTGGCCTTGCTGCTGGCCTGCATCTTGGCCGTCGTCTGTGGCGTCCTGCTTGGACTGGTCATCTGGCTGGCTGTGGAACACCACCACACCAACGACCAGATCACCGCGATCCAGTTGGCTACCACGGGGCTGCTATCTGGCAGCGCCGTGGGGTCCGACGCTGCCGGTGGCACCGCTCTGGGGGCCTTCATCTCAGCCAACTCTACAGCTCCTGCAGGCTACACCTTTGGAGGGTCCCTATACCGTGGCTCCGGCTACTGGGCGACCCAGGTATGTAACAGGTGGCAGCAAGTCCTGCCTGGGTGCATATGCGCTCGTGGTGGAGAGGTTAGCAAGGTCGCGTGCACACCTGGCCTTGGACCTACGTTGGTGCTTGTTGTGTGGCTCAGGTGTGTTTGACTTTGACAATGAGATTGTCATTGACATGAATGTAACAGTCTGCAAGCGTATGTGACTCTCCAACCTTGCACCTGCAGGCTCCAATGCCATCTCCAAGGAGCGACTTTCAGGCTGTGGCTGCCGACGACAAGGTGCTTCATGCCATACTCTAAACATGTCTTCTGCATGCATGATCATTAGCATCCTACTGCCTGGCTTGGCATATGTGGAGTTTCCTACGTTTTTGGGCACTGTGTAAAGCAGAGGCATGCAGGGCTGTGCAAGGCACCTATGGCTCGCAAGCAGCGCCTTGACCGCACTGCATTGCTTGCTGCATGCGCTCATCGTCCTACCCAATGCTGCATGCGTGACCCAATGCTCGCATAGTCATCACCACCGGGCATGTCTTTTCAACTTGTGAGTGCATGCATCATTAGCTGCAAGCAGGTATGACACATACTATGTCACATACTAGTAGGGCTTGACCGCATCCTGCTGTTAATATCTTTGCGTGGATTTGTTGGACGCTACTGCACAGCATCATGCCACAATTTTGTGCAGGCCTGGTTGGCCCTCAACCCTAAACTGCACCCTGACCCTGAACTCTGTGCAGGCCTGGATCCTGGGTGGCCATGACGGCAACGGCACTTACTTGACCTCCGTCTTTGGCTATGACAGCATCCTGAATGCCGGCAACAGCTCGCTGGCACAGATGCCTGAGCCGCGCACCGCATTCGCAGGCGCCATTCTGAATGGCACGATTTATGTCATTGGGGGCTTCAAGAGCCCAGCCAACGAAGAGGCCGGTAAGCGTAGCCTGCATTGCATGTGGTGCATCCGAACCATGCAAAGGGTTGCTTGCGTAAAGGTTCTGCGAGTGTACGGAGGGGCTGAGCAGGCTTGCAAGCGGTGCTGGCGGAAAGCTTGCATGTGCGCCGTTGAATGCATTGGAAGAGTGTGCACATTCAACCGTCCAAGGCCTTTGCCTGCATGTATACCTACCACCCACATGCAAGCACATCAGCCATTGTGCTACTTCCTTTGTCATACATCATCTGCCATGCCTAGTCAGCATTGCAAGAACCATGCGTTCTGTGCTTGCCACAGGCAACCCCGAGCAGTGCACGCTAACTTACAACACCATGGCTGACACTTGGAGCCAGGGCGCATGCCTTGCCCAGGCTCGTGCGCAGGCCTGTGCTGCGGTTGTGAATGGCAAGGTGCGGTGCGGTGCGGTGCTGTGCATGCGCGGCTAAGGATCACTGTCAGATGCACACATATGCCTGCCATGTGTTGGGGTTTAGGGTTCATGGTTCAAGTTTTAGAGTGTATGGAACATAAATCCAACCCCTGGACCGAAAAACATCCTAACGGCCTGCTAGCAGGTGACTGTCGACAGCGACAACCATGCAAGATGTATGCATACGAGGCTGAGTCTTGAGCGCAAGTTTGTGGAGCTCTTGCGCAAGCAGCCTGCAAACGTGAATAACCTCATTGCAAGATGCTGCACAGGACTGCCCCAGGTTGGCCTGAATGGGTCAAGCAGGCGCCCCATGCCCTGCAGTGAGTGGTGCAGGGTTGGGGTTGTGCATTGACTTTGATGATGGCCTGCAGCCACATGCATATGCCGCACTGTACATAGCGACATCACCCTCAGAGTCTGCATTTACCTGCATGTATGGCTGTAATCCAGGGGAGCAGCTCCGCTCAAGGCTCAGCTTAAGGCTGAGCTCAGCTTGAAGCTGGTGGGATCAGGACCCTGAGTCACAGGTTACAAAGCCTAAGCGGTGGCGCATATGCAAACGAACCTGTGCAGACACCCGCCAGTGGTCAAATCATGCGTCTAGCTTTGGCATGGTACCTGTCTGTCTCATGGTCTCTGGGCCAGCCAGCCTAGCATGGAGCTGTGATCGGCGCATTATGTTTATGGAGGTGGACTTAGCATGCGCAACTTGGTGTGCCTTGTTTATCCCTTGGCAACACAGTCTTTCTGGCCACGCTCTCATACCATGGAGTGCGTCAGGCGCACCATTTGCCTACGCTAACGCCACCTGCAGGCAGATACACTCTTGTGCTGCACTGTACTGCCACGGACGGCTGGCAGGCAGTATGCACAGCTCAGCACAGCGTCAGGCTATCCACCTGGATGCCAGCAAGTAGTTCCCGGTGGTGCACCCTGCGAGGCTCACCTGTAATCGCTAATTGCGTTGTCGATCATCTGCATGCGGCATGTGCAGATCTATTTAATGGGAGGTGAGGGAGCAAAGGGCGCTCCCTTGACCAGCATCGAGAAGTATGATCCAGCCACCAACAAGTGGGCCAAGGTCGCGGATCTGCCCATTGCGCGCCTCGAGGCCGCCTGTGCCGCCGTTGGAAACACCATTCTTATCGCGGGCGGCTACCAGCCTGCGGCAGGTGAGTTTAGGGATAGGGTTCACCCAGAAGATTGCTGGTTCAAGTCCTATGTTTGCCATTGCGTGATTTCCACATGCGCTATTTGCACGCCAGATCTTCCCTGTAGGGATCTCACTGCGTTTAAGGGCTTAGCATGCGGCAGGTGGGGCAAAAGCTAGGGGTCAGGCGTGTTTTTGCTGCCACGGCTGGTGGCCATGCCCCTGCGCAATGCAAACCATTGGCACGGGGCCGCATTGCTTAAGCAGACTGTGCGCATCGTGACCCTCAAGTGCAACCAGGCCAGTCCAGGGCGCAAGTAGCAGCTGGCCAATCCGCTCGCAGTGTCCAGCACAGATGCTCTTGGTTTCGCATCGCATTGCTGTCTTGTACAAAAGGGTATCAATTAGGGGCACGAGCGCCAGCCAGCATCATGCATTGAGTCGTTTGGTTGCGCTGCATGGTGTTGGCTGATTGGCATGATGTAGGCAACTACCTTTAATCATATGGCTGCCTGCAACGTGCATTTTGCCATGTGCGGTGTAAGCAGTCAAATGATCCTTTTGCTCCCCATGCAGGCAGCTCACCGGCAGCGGACCTGGCCAATGTGACTGCGTTTGATACCGTCAGCCTCAAGGCGACCGCACGGGCGCCGATGCAGCACGCGCGCTTTGACCTAGCACTGGTGGCGCTGCCAAACGACCGGGTCGTGGCGGTTGGCGGCGGCCAGCATTTGTCCTCGGGCGCTCAGGTGGGTGGGGCATAGGGTCAGCTGTGCTCAGCTGTGCTTGAAGGGAGCCATCGTGTCATGCTGTGAAAGGGTAAGGTCCGGTGCTCAGGTGGGTGGGGCAACGGGTACTGGTCAGTCTCTCTCTCACTCTCTGCTCTGCTCAGAGTGAACCATGATGTCGTGCTGAAAGGGGTATTGGTTAGGCCGACCCACACTTATGCTACCACCTGCCTGAGCGAGTTACAGCTTTGACTGTTTATGTGCAAGCCGCGACCCTTGACTGCTGATGCAACTGCGTGAGCCCATGCAGGCTGGCATGCACTACGTGGAGGAGTACAACTACGATGCGGACGTATGGGTGGAGAAGGCCCCTATGGACACGCAGCGCTTCAGCTTTGGCGCAGTGTACATTGATGAGGGAGTGTATGCCTTTGGGGGCCACACCTACTGCAACTCATCGACAGCAGACTGCTCTGACAGGTATGCAGTGCACACAGGTGCAAGCTTGCTAAGGCGTTGCTCACTTGTGCAGCATTGACATCGCTGGGCTGTCTACAAGCGGCCTCCTCCTGGCACTTGCAAGCCAGAGATTGAGATGCAGCGAATCCTGCAAGGTCGCGCCCAGTGCTGCTTCTGCAAGGGCTGCATCCAAGCCCATCACTGGCCGTTGTGCCCACGGTCGGCCAACCATATGGAGCTGCTGTGATTGCTAGAAGGTTCGCACCTCAGTGATGGGGCGTGCTGGGGCAGCTCCTTCTAAGCGCACAGCAGCTCCACACAGCAAGTTGCCAGACCGCGTGCACACCTGCCAGACATGGTCTGCAGCCCTTGCAGAAGCAGCACTAGGCGCGACCCTTCAGGTCCCATTCTCTGGCTTATAGTTGCTGGGAGGAGGACCGTTGGAGGCTGCAGCCCAGCCCTTATGTACTGGGTGAGTTTGGCAGCAGTGCCATTCCATGCCGAAACAGGTAATCACCACCACTATTGTCTTTGGGAGATGGGCGTGGCCGGATGACGACGACGAGGCACGTGGGGTGGCATGTGTGCCCTTGTTGCATGGCTGCATGCAGCCAACAATGTGAGTGGTATGTTATCCTGTGTGAGCCCGTGCGAGCCTGCCATCAAAAATCTGACGGACAGATGCCTGACGGTAGTTCAACGTGCTGCATAGCTGACCCGCTGTCGCTGCATGGTGCAGAACCCTGGACTCCGTTGAAGTGCTGTACGCCAGCGAACACCCGGAGGTGTATGTCTTCACCCGCAATCCCGCTGCCGCGTCTGTCGGTGCGGCGCCAAACGACGTGCTGTTGCTGGCAGATAATGCCCCGGTGCCTGGGTTCAACTACACGGGGTCGCTATACGCCGGCAGCGGGTACTGGAGTTCGGGACCGGAGCTGCCCTTCCCCTGGTCAGACCAAGATGTGAGTACCCTGTTGCGCCTTTACTCTTTCATGTGCCATTCTGGGATTTCAGGGTGCGTGTTGTTTGAGTGTAAAAGGAGTGTTACAAGAGGCGCTGAAGCTCAGGCAGGCAGGCAACATTCTTATTTTTAACCCTAACCCCCTTGGTCTCCGGTTACAAGGTGGCTGTCCCAGGTCTATGCAGGTACATGGCGTGTGTAAACATTGTAGCAAGCCAATAACCCATAGTAGTGGGCATTCGACGCCTGAACACTTGCCTTGGACGCCCCTCCTGTGACTGCTATCAAGCTGCTCAAGCGTTGGCTATCCAGAGGACCCATTGCGACCCTGTCTAGGAATGCAAGCTGGGTCTGGCCTGAAGTCCCGCAGGGGTGGCTTCGGGTTCCTGCGAAGACCCATTGCTTGGGCAGCAGTGGTACCACGAACCACAGCTAGTTTAGCTATCAGCTGCTCATGTTTCTGACTGTCAGTGGTGCCGATTGCCTCCCTATCCAGGCCTGCAGCCAGTCTGTACTGCGGTCCCTCGGGGTGCATCTGTAGTGCCATCGACACACAGCCTTATGGAGCAGTGGTAGCACTGAATGCAGTTTTTGGTGTCGCTTCCCACCACCACCCCCAAGTTTGGTGTCGTTTCCCACCCACCACTCCATGGTTGCTAGCTGTGCATCGGGTCTTGATTCCATCGGATAGGGCCTTTGCTCAGCACGAATGCCTATGTCTGCGGGGTCAAGCAACCCATGGGTCTGGCACACGCAAGGCAAGGGCTTCTGCCTACGCCAAGGCCTTGGGCTGCCTCTGTCAGAGGTCTGTAAACCCCACCGGCCCATGCGCAGCTTGCAGCAGTCATCACCATGGGCATCCGTCGTTTGAAGATTATTCTGGGACTGCTACCAGGCTGCTCAGTTCTCAAACTCCAGACAGACTCGCGTCAAGCCTGTCTAGGGCTACACTAGGGCTGCACCCTGTCTGTAGTGTGGTCCTGTAGGGGTTTGCTCGGTGACAGTGGGGACCTAGGGCTGGGGCAGCAGTGGTAGCACTTGACACAGGTTGTGGGTGTGAAGCTCATTAGTCATGGTAGCTAGCTGTGTCCTTCAGACATCATTATCCTCATGCAAATAACGGTTTCAGGTGCATCTCCCAGTGCAACAATCAAATGTTCTGCCTCCACTTGCCCTTAGAAAGGAATTATGGGCGTTGCAGACTCAGGGTGTTTTGCTATGCCAAGAAGCACCTTACATGCTGCCATCAAGAGCGCATGCAGTGTTCAGCAGCCGCCAGCTGGGGTTGTGCTAGACTGCCACCCCAGCTTGCAAAATGCTGGCTGTTGATGTCAGGTATCTGCTTCATGGTGTTGCCAAGCTTCGCCCATCTGCAGCGCCCACGTATTGCCCCTTGCCCGCAGTCAGTACATGCACTGGCTGCAGGTCGCGCATACACGGCCACTTAATGCCTTTCAATTTCAGTTCGAACTCAATTTAAACCCAGTGGACAGTGATGCACTGGCTGCTTCACAAGCTCAAGGTTTGGCTCAAGCTGGGCGCATGCTCCTTCATTGTTGGCTCCTGTGGCACCACTTATCCTGTTGAACAGGGAAACCCTAGGGTTGTTGCGAGCAACAGAGATCCAGCGCCTTGGATGGCCTGCTTGCGCATCTTAAGGGTTTAGGGTTTAGGGTACGTCCAGTAGCTAGGCACCCATGTTTGATTGCCCGTCCGCCATCAGGCGTGTCCTGTCGAGCTCTGCAGCTAAGCCACCGCCATGATCCGTTTGTGCATACAGTGCTGGCGGAGCTGGCGTGACACTGCTCCTGTGCATGCTCGCAGGTGATAGCCAACGGCAACCTGATCTACATCGTGGGCGGCCGCAACGTGACGGACAACCAGCCGACCGACCAGCTCTACTCGTACGACCCCGTGCTGCGCCAGTTCAGCCAGCTGGCGCCGATGCCCGAGCCGCGGACCTCCGCCTCGGCAGCTATCGTTGCCGGCATGCTTTACGTGTCTGGCGGCTACTACAACGTGGACGACCCGACAGGTCTGCTGCCATTTCCGAATCAGCATACACTGTTATCTGCACAAGTTTTGGGCTTTTGGCAGGTAGCCCAGGTGTAGGGACAGTGTGGATGTGTTCGTGAAGCCAGACTGCCTGAATGAACTACCACAGCGACTGCAGCAAGGCCAGCTGCGATGCTGGTCCTTCGGCAGGCCAGACTTGTCTTTTTCTCTAAACCACGTTTGCTGGTGCCTGGCGCAGTTGGGCCGCGCGCAACCACGCTCGTGTACAACATCAGCGCCAACGCATGGAACACCTCCAAGTCGGAGCTCAACACACCGCGCTCCGACCACTGCATGACCGCCCTGAATGGCAAGATCTACCTGGCAGGTAGGAGGGCAGCGGAGTGTGTGTCACATCATCATCATCATTCATCATCATTAAAGGCATGCCAGTTTTATTAGGACGTCAAAGGGTCTCCAGACTAGGGGTCTACACAACCATGTGTCACAAGCACCAACGCCTGGACAGGTCATTGGATCTTATGCAGTTAAATCCAGGTCTAGGTTGCCTAGATGGCGAGATTCGGTCTGGCAGATTGCTTGCAGGGACTTCGGGCCTGATCATGGCGCTGTCTATCAGGTTGTGTTTGAGCGCTTTCTGGTGGATGCTGTTGCAAGACCAGATCTTCACCTGGTCATGTTTGCATGGCATCATCCTGATAATTCTAATTCTAGAGTCTCTGTGAGCAGCTGCAGGCACATGCACATCTGCGTGCGCAGCCACCTGCCATACAGACTGTCCCTTGCAAAAGTGCAGCTGCTAGGCTCATGCATATAGGGCACAGTTCAGCTTGGCGACCCCCTCGCCCACATGTGCTTGTCAAGCTTGATTGGTTGATCTTTGACTTGAGCGGCCACGCTGTGCAGTAGGTCATCATCCAGTACACCTCATCAAGTACACGGACAGGCTGGCCACCGCATGTGTCTGAGACACCAACACTGATCCTGAACATCTATAACGGGCATGCGCATGCACTGAGGAGGTGGCTATTTAATCAACTATAAGGACAGGCTGGCCACTGCTTTTGTCTACGACCCCAACACCACTCCCTGAACCCCTGTTACCGACCTGCGCTTGCACTGCGCAGGCGGCTACTCAACGAATTACACCGACACGCTGGCCACCGCGGAAGTGTACGACCCCAACCCCGATGCCTGGACGCCGGTCACCGACATGCCGACGCCGCGCGGCGACCTGCTGTGCGAGACTCTGAATGGGGAGGTGCTGATGGTCGGCGGCTACTACGACCCCACCAACCAGTTCCTGGTGGGTTTGTTTGCGTGGGGCTTTAAGGGTTGGTTTAAGGTTTAGGGTTCATGCAGGCTACCTGGCGTTGATAACCCCACCTCAGTTTGGGGCGAGTGCATGGACTGACTGTTGATGAGCCCACCAACTAGTCCCTAATGAGTGCTGCAAGCTCGGTGTGGGCTCACCCAGTGACACCTTAAAAGCTTTGCTCGTCTTTGCTGTTCCTGGGAAGCGCGAGGCTGGGTGCGTGGCAAGTACTTGATATGGCAAGCACTCTGCTAGTAATGTATGTTTCGAGGTTGACAGTATAAGGCAAGGCCTGTTGCACAAACCTGATTTGCCCCATCTGGCAATGGTCCATCAAGGCAAGGTCCCCGGCCAGCGCCTCAAGCAGGCTCTCACCCATGGAGCCAGGACACACTGCAGGCATGTCATTTTGAAACATAGGGTGTCCTGGCTCAATGGGTGATTGCTCCACTCTGAGGCGCTTGCCTGGGACATTGCCTTGATCATCTCCGTTGATCATCAACCTCGAATACTTCACTCTAAACTGCACCTAACACATTCAGCTTTACATGCATAGGTGGTTGCCTTGCATGCATCGTGAACCCTAAACATCTCTGTGTGATCCCTGCAATTAGATCTTGATCCCTGTGGATTAGCCAGTATGAGGCATCCTGAACCCTAAGTACTATCCTTAAAACTGTGTTGCTTCCGCAACGAGGTGGAGGCCTACAGCTGCGTCCTCAACCCTAAGTACTAAACCCCAAACCTGTCCCAGGTGACGGGCTTCCGCATGGAGGTGGAGGCCTACAGCCTCCAGTCTGACAACCCACTCTCAACTCTGAGTGCTAAACCCTGAATATGTCCAGGTGACGGGCTTCCGCACGGAGGTGGAGGCCTACAGCCCCAGCCGCGGGACCTGGCGCAGCCTGGCTCCCGTCCCCGACGCGCGCGGAGACATGGCCCTGGCGGCGATGCCCGGCAACCGGCTGCTGATCATGGGCGGCGAGACGCATGCTGAGGGTGACCGCACCCAGGTACGGCAGCACAGCGGGTCTGGAACCACCACTGCTCGTGAAGCATGGTTGGAGACTCATGGCCGGCAATACGCATGCTGAAGGGCACCGCATCCAGGTGAGGCTGCACAGAGGGTCCAGATCGCACGACGGGAGCCACCAGTGCGCTTGAAGCGTGGGCGGGGGGCTGGGCACAGTTGCATGCTTGGAGTGGGACGGGACATTGTTGCTTGCGGCGACGCCCGCCAACATGGGCGTAAACATGGGCGGCGAGACGCCTGCTGACAGGGACAGCACTCAGGCACAGGAGGTCTACAGCCTCAAGCCACCTGGCACTGGCGAGTTGACGGGGGTTGTGGGGAGCTCAGCACTGCCGCATGCTAAAGAGGTGGTAGATCTGCATGTGTGGCTGCTTTGGCAACAGACGAACGGTTTCTGAGATGTGGCAGTGGGTACGCCGGTGATGTGATCCCTACAGAGCGCAGAATGCCCCACCTCTTGGGGCGGCTCTGCCTTGCTGAGCCTACGCGTATGCTGCCTCGGCGCATTACACTCTCACTCATGTGCCCTGTGCAATCTGGTATCTGCTGTGCAGGATTTTCGAGTCCTACCATTAATGAAGGCTACCATCACCTCGGTGAAAATGACACGCAAATAGGCGATCACAGATTCGCTCGCCAGAGCGGGTGACCAGCCCTACAAAGTCCGCTGAAACGCCAGTTGGCCTACAAGGCCAGGTTGCTTCAGGCTTGAGAAAGTCCAGCCACCATTGTAGTGGGTCAACTCTTGTGGGCTGGTCACCGCCTCTCGCTGGCGGATCTGTATGTCCTATATGCGCGGGCCCTCGTGGCGAACTGATGGTAACCTTGATCGGTGGATAGGACTCTCAGTTACAGCCGCCGCTGATTTGCCCATTGTTGCTGCGCAGATTGCGACGCACCAGGTGGCGGAGTACATCGAGTCGCAGGACATCTGGGTGCCCAAGGCCCCGCTCTCCACCTCGCGCTTCCGCTTTGACGGCGCCTATGTCGAGGTGGGTGCAAACCAGGGTGCTGGCAGGGCATGAGGTGCCCGGTTGCTGATTAGTCCGCGCTGCTCGTTGTGGGGGCTGACCACAGCACCTCACTGGTAAAGCAAAGTGCTTTACATCAGGATGGCTACGCTGCAGCTGTTGAGGTTTTCTTTTAACCAATGTTGCACTCCCGCTGATCTATGCCATGCTCAGTTTCAACCATGTCTAATCTTGCCTTGATGCATCGACATCATGGCTGTTGTGCTTGCTTCCACAGGGCGCCGTGATTGTGTTTGGCGGGCAGACGTCGGCCATCTGCCCACCAAGCGACGAGGGAGACGGCCTGACGCCCTGCGATGTTCGCGGGCTGACGTCAACCGAGTCCTACTTTGACACCGACTACCCGGACGTCTTCCTGTACGTCAAGGAGTAGGGCTGTGCAGCAAACGCGTGCTCACCAAGTGGCAGGCGTAGGCACCAAGCGTGCAAGATGGCGCTTGCCTTGACTGTGGTGCCATCTGTCTGATACTGTTTTCCCGTTTGTCAGCTACTTGTGTTTGTGAATTAGCACGCCCTAGGGACAGTCTGCTGAAAGGTGCTGCATGTAGAAGAACTTACAGCATGGCCAGCATCTTCGTTTGTGCTGACAATTGCCATGTAGGAAGTTATGCTTCCCCTTGAACGCACCCTGTTTTGGTGTTTCGCAAGCAAACACCACCCCAGTGGCTTGGGTGCTCCCGTTCCGGAACAGATTATGTCAGGGTTGAGGCATAAAGTAGGGCGAGGTCAGCTAGGTTTCAGGCAGCTGGCTGTTATCATATCCTTTCTTGCTAGGAGTCTGCTGGGATAGCTGCATGGCATCGACCCCATGGTTGATGATATTGATGGTGAGCGCGATGTAATTGGAAGTCTTTGCTTGGGGTGCGCCTGCGACGTCCTTATTGCTTCAGCCACTTGGGCTTGATCAATGTAATGGGAGGCGAGGGAGCAAAGGGCACCACCTTGACCAGCATCGAGAGATATGATCCAGCCGCAAACAAGTGGGCCAAGGTCGCGGAACTGCCCATTGCGCGCCTCAAGGCCGCCTGCGCTACCATCAGCAACACCATCCTCATCGCGGCGGCTACCAGCATGCAGCAGCTGGATTTAGGGTTGTTCCTCTGTCTCCATATCCAGGGGTGGATCGGGACTGGCCGCTACTAACTTTCACTGCAGGGCCTTCACTTTTATGCATCAGGATGTGAAGGTAAATGTGTGGCAGGTGGGGCAAGTGGGCAAAGTTTTGGGGTCAAGCGTGTTGTCACTGCCAAGGCTGGCGGCTACGTCCCTGCGGGATGCGAATCATTGGCACTTACCGCAATGCTCAAGCAGTCTACGCGCATTTCTGAGCCTTCAGTGCAAGCGGGTCACTCCAGGGCGCACGTGGCAGCCAGCCAAACCGCTTGCGGGTGGCTCTTATGGATGCTCTCGTCGGGCTCGAATGTTGCTGTCTTCTGCAGATGGGTTGGCATCATTTAGGGCCATGGGCGCCAGCCGGCTGCGTGAATCCTGCCTTTCGATGTTGTGATGTAGGAAACCACCTGGAACCTCTTCGCTTGCCTGCAACGGGCATCCGGCCACGTGTCATGTAGGAAACCAACAATTGCATCCCTTTTGCTCCCCATCGCAGGCAGCGTACCAGCAGCAGACCTGGCGAATGTGACTGCTTGCGATACCGACAGGCTCAAGGCAACCGCACGGGCATCGATGCAGCACGCGCGCTTTGACCTAGCACTGGTTGCGCTGCCAAACGACCGGGTTGTGGCGATTGGCGGCGGCCAGCACTTGTCGTCCGGTGCTCAGGTGGGTAAGGCGTCGGTTGCTGGCCAGCTCTGCTTGGAGTGGACCATGATGTCGTGCTGGGAAAGGGGAAGTTGTCAGGCCGCCCCCGCTGTTGCTGCCGTTCCGACCACCCTGCCCAAGCCAGTAGCAGCTTTGATCGTACATAGCCAAGCTACAGTCCTTGACTGCTGATGTGATCTTGTGACCCGGGTGCAGCCTGGCATGCACTACGTGGAGGAGTGCAACTACGATGAGGACGTGTGGGTGGAGAAGGCCCCTATGGACACGCAGCGCTTCAGCTTTGGCGCGCTGTACATAGACGAGGGCGTGTACGCCTGTGCAGGCACACCTACTGCATGGCACTGATCGAGGAATATTTGACGTTCAATGCTGAACAGTAGCAGTACCGGCAGGCAACCAGCACTCACGTAGCCCTACCATTCGTTCGACAAACGCTCCAACTGGCTCATCTTAAGGCGCACAACTGTGGCTGTCAAACGAACCTCCGCACGCTCAGCAGGGTATCTCCTGGAAGAGCCTGCCCAGTATGAGGGAGGGGTACGGGATGCGTGTGGCAATACCGCTTCGATGATCCCACCTTGAAAATAGCGCTTTCACTCCGCAGCCACCGGACGACATGCATCAGCTCCGCATCACCAAAGG
>QQTW01001733.1_pt1 | contig 15523 bp, 14 predicted proteins | sample 1904831 | NCBI WGS metagenome assembly QQTW01 (sample SAMN09435610, study PRJNA476489) | Subsurface metagenome, whole genome shotgun sequencing project. | reverse complement strand
GAGGGAATCTTGTGGGAATATATCTACATATCGAATCGAATGATCTCTCCCAACGGTTGACAGGCCCCCTTAGAAGTATGGACAGGAAGCTCCCAAAAGTCGCGCCTTCAGCAGAAGAGTTCCAGTCGCCTCTGGAACCGTTCTTCTCTCTCCGAAGAGGTTCCAACCACCAGGCCCCAATAAACCGATGGCCTACACTCTCTTGACGTTTCACAGATGCAATCGCATCCCGCACTGTATTTGGTACAGCATATATTCCCACAAGATTCCCTCCTTCTCTTCTTTCAAACTTCATGCCTTTCGGTGAGCTCGTATCCTCCCTTCCCACTTCCCCAATTGGTCCAAGCCATGGCTCTTTCCCATACGCCTCCTTCCCTTCTCTTGATCCTTTTCTGCTGTCCCAGCAAGAGCGCCCTGTTCCACACCCACCATGCCCCAAACCCAACAACGCCCGCGAGCAGGAACCCCATGAGAGTCAACATAATCCAGTGACTGCCCATCCAGAATATCAACCTGGCGTCCTTGCCATGCCAGCTGCTGCCTTTGTGGTGGCTGAAGAAACTCCACGGATATCGATTGTACTCGTCCATCATCAGAATGCGGACTCGACCTCCATTGGCGTCGTCGCCGGTGTTCACGCCTGAGGACATGTACTTCTTCCAAATGACTGAGAGAAAGAGCGGCCCCGTGCTGTACATCACAGTGATGTATGGGAGGTGCCAGTTCTTATCGTAGGCCCGAAGGGATTCAATAACGGTGAGAAAAAAAGGATGTTGCGGGGTTGAGCCCATAGCGTCATTAGAGATGCCGGTAGGGGCTGTTCGACGGACCCACGCCGGGTAGGAGAGAAGAGGGTCAAGGCGGCGGTTGCAACCCTGGAATGACTAGGTCAGTACCGTCAAGAGAGACTACAGGGTAGAATCCAGGGGCGTCAACGGGGGTTGGATTCCCAGGACTGAACAATTGGGTTTCGGTACATACATCGTCTAGGTCAATATAGATACCACCAAAGTGTGCCAAGACGAAGTATCGAATAGCATCGGCCCGCTGAATTGGTTGGCTGTAGTTGTCAAAGGTGTTCAGGAACCAAGGGTATTCAGTCGCAATGAGCTCTCGTGATTTGGCATCCGTCCACATCTACGGAATAATCATGGTCAACCAATGATCTACCCAGTGATCCATGTCCTGGGGAAGTCTGGTTTGGGAGGGCTACGAACCTTGTATTCATAGTCCTCATGTAGATCAATGCAGCTCCTCTGTGCTTCTCTCCAGTGTTCCGGTACACTCTCGTTGATGTAGGTTTGGTGTATTATCTTGGGGATGTAGCGGGCCATGTTGTCGATGAGAGGTGAATTGGGGGCTGGGATCTCGGCGCTATGGATGGCATCTGCGGAGCCATTTTCAACGAGGAGGGTAAGGAGTGTATAGACGCTGTGGACCAGGTAGATGACGAGAATGCCGACGGTGATGAGGAATATGGCGAGCCCGCGGCGCATGCTGGGCGAGTTCCAAGGTGGAGCTGAAGAACTGAAGCCGTGGTGGGTATCGGAGAAGCGGAGAGCAGATTAGGAGTGGAGGCGGAGCGAAAGAGACGGAGTCGAAGGCTAGGTTGACGGAGGCGGTCGAGGCCCGAGGCCAGGCCTAAGGAGATGCTATCTCTGACTCTACCTGAGCAGCATCCAAGAGGTCGAGGAGGGGTGTTTGAGGGTATCGATCGACGAGGAGTAGCTGGTGGAGTAGTTTGCCCCTAAGAGTCGCCAAGGAACACCAAGTGATAATGATGGATTGAACCAGAGAAATAAACGTAGTCAAGGCATGATGGAGAGTCAGAATCGGACACAAGTGACAGTTGAAAGGGAAGGATGGAGACTTGTTGTAGGGACTGTGGGAACACGTGCGTCGCAGACGTTTCTTTTCTTGTCGTGGTCGTTCGAGGCGTGGAGGAGGAGAAGCGGGTAAGCCACTGGGCGATTCAGCCTTCAGGGTTCTAATTCCAAGGGCACGCTAGCCGCAAACAGCTACAGTAGAAACTTCGCCAAGAAGCTCGCACATCAGATTAATTGTTGTCCCGACGCGGAAACTTCGATCAATATCTCACGACCATGGGATCAGTGTGCTCTTCAAGGATGTTTCTCGCGCAAAAAGTTAAGAATTTATAGCCCTGCAGTCATACTAGTCGTTGTGATACCACGTACTGCCCAGTTTAACAGTGACAACAAGTTTGAACATTGATAGGTGAAGAGGGGTGAAATGCAATTGCGCCGGGAGGCGGTGCCTGCAGCAGATCGAATTGTGGCAAATCACATCAATATCTGACAGCCTAGATAGACGATGCGCTAGAATCCAGCTAGAGTACTCCGTACTTCGTACCTTAAGTCCTGCAATTTGTGATACGTTTAGGATTCGTACACGTCATTGCTCATTGGCTCAGGGCTGTGCATTATTGTAGGAAATAAGAACCGCATAGGCGTGCGAGAAACATGGAGCGTATGCTTTGATAGCTGCGGGGCGCTCTTGCAATCGCCCGTATTCACAGCAAAGTTGAGGGTATCATGATGTAGAAACTAAGACGAGCACGGCATTCTGCCCGGATCGGAAAACCAACAATACGCCCATTGGTGGTCCTCACGAACGATCCAATCGAATGGTCTTCCCTCATCCAACGTTCATTTCGTCAGGGCCATCTCTTTCGTAACTCTCTACTCATGAGTCAAGCTTTAACCTTTGCCCCATCATCAGGGCTCCCTCAAGGTCTCCAACGTCACCTTCGGCCGCGGTAGGCATGTCGGCTGCCCTGTCATTCTCCTTGACCACAATAGCCTTCACATCAGCACCTAGCTGACGGTCCGGCTCGCCGAGCGGTGTTGCGTCGTTGCTTCCAAGGCGAAGGGTCGAACTCCCGCTGTGCCCTGTGGCCGGCCGTTCATTCTCGGTCATGGGTGAATCTTCCACCGGTAGACCATGGGCCAGCTTGAAATTTCGGTCCAGATACGCCTGCATAACCGCTGTTTTATTGTCCCACTTCGCATGCACCGACGCCAGCAGAGCTTCAGCTTGCGCTTGCGTATATTGCTTATTGTGCGGCGAAGGGGCCCCGGTGTGACTGCTCGTAAAATGTAAAGGCGCGGGCATCACGGCTCCGATCTGCCTTTTCACTGTGCTGACCGTTGCCTTGGTCGGCGCCGTCAACCCACGGATCCCGGCGTCTCGTGCCTTCTCGACTTCTTTTTCCCACTTTCGGAATTCAGCCGCTCGATCTACTTCCATCGGAGAAAGGAATTGAAGGGTATGATTGTGTACCAGGCTGGACACAATCACTGAGAATGCCTGAAAGTTGAACCCGTTGCGGTCGCAGTGAAGCTGCAGCAAGCTCGAATTTTCTTCGATGATTGTGGCGAGGGTATTTGCTCCAGGGATGCCCAACCTTTGATGCTGAACATAGAGATGCTTGAGAGTCTTGTTCGTCTTCAGTCCTAACAATGCTCGGTTCAGACCGAACCCGAAAGTTGCCACCTCGAGATGTGCTTCTTCGCCTGAGATGTTGAGCCACTGCAGGCCTTTATTGTTTGCCAACATGTGCTTCATGATCGTGACAGTCTCATCGCCAGCTGGGCAGGGTAAAGCGACCTTGGATATGTTGAGCCAGTGGGTGCTCGTGTTTTGACTCCACGCTTGCAAAAACATCTGGAAGTTCCTCTCCTCCTTGTACTCCAACATTTCCATCGTCAACTGAGTTGGCGTTAGTGACTGTTGGATAACGTCAACCAACTCGGCATGCTCATCTTCCAAATGATTATCGCTGACAGACAAGTGTAACTGACGAGGTACCGGTCGCGCCATCGCATAGCATAAATCCTTGATCGTACCACCAGTCAACGCGCACTGGTCCAAGCTGAGCATTGTCAAGCAATTAGACTGGGAGTCTCGGAGGTAGTCCGCAAGAACTTGAAGCGTTGCTGCATTGAGTGGAGAACGGCTTAGGTTCAGCTGCTGCAACTTCCAGCGGCGCAACGTATCGAGCTCGAATAACGGTTCTCTGCCACTGGTGCGAGAGATGTTGGAGAAATTGACGACTCTGAGCAAAGAAAATTCATCGAGGTATTCGCGCAGGAACGACGGTTCCAGACGCACAAAATTCCCAGCGACGACCAACCACTCGAGCGTGGCGCCTTGATGGGATAGAGCTTGGAGGATACTTTGGAAACTTCTGTCTGCCAGGCCGCAATAAGCTACTTCGATTGCGCGGAAGTGACAAGACTTCTCAATAGCTGCGGCGTAGAGGTAATCAGTATCAGCCCCAGAGAGCAATATACCATTCAGCGTAATCCAGTCGACGTTGGTGTACTGTTTGGAGCACAGAGGAAACAGAGCCTCGCAAATCCCGCACCCACTGTCCGGCACCTCTCCAGCGCTTGAAGGCCGCCTGGTCAAGCAGAATGAGAAGTCCAACCGCCTTAAGCGTCGACTCTTGAGTGCCAGGGCACGGATTTCCTGGACGAAGACGGACGTCTTCTCTTGCTCCGGAAGGTCAACCGGGTCGCCGGATCGCGTAGTCCACGGCGTATGCTCCCAACCGTAATGATCACGTAAGCCGTTCATGATGTCGAGACTACGTTGGGAAAAAGAAATGGAGTGGAAAGTCTCGTTGTATCTCAAAGCACGGAAGATGGCAAGTAGCTCCACTGAATTGTATGACCCTCTCCGGCGATCGCTTGGTGACAAAAGTACAAAGGCAGGCGCGTCTTCGCAGTCGTAATTGATTGTGTATCGGATATTCGAAGTGTTGATCTTGTAGCCGGCGCAGTATGCAGTAAGCGTTCGATCGAAAGCCCGGTTCTCCTCGTCTTCAGCTGGGTAAGGCATCAGATCATCAAAATTCAGAGTGCTCGGCACTATCCATGCAATCGGTTGCTCAGTCCACTCCGGCCGGAGATACTCCGCAGCTTGTCTAATGTAGAGGATGATTTCGTGAACGCACAATGCTGCCAGATGTAAAGCTTGGGAAGGCTGGAAGGGGAATCGGAACCATAGCTGGAAGGAATCATCGACATCTTGGACGTTCACAGACGAAAGAGTGACAGTGCCATGGGAGGCTCCATTCATGTCCGACAGGGAGGTACTCGACGCTGTTCTGGTGGACTTTGGAAGGGGTACAAGGTGAATCTTGTACATCCCTATGGCAAGGATGCAGATTTTGGACGTCAATTTTGTTAGGTCGTCCGAGGACGAACGCTTGCCCGACTTGTGCGCCCTCTGGACCACCTTGAACATGTTAAAATGGTCTGGGTTGTAGTCGTGCTCCTGTTCCAAGGCTCTTGCAGTGTATTCAACTAGACCTGGAGGAAACACGGTGGAAGTGGTCGCCCGAGCTTTGCTTGCTGCTGACCGAACTGCCGTAAGCCAGAGGTCCGCTTCCCCAGGATCATGGATCTGGAGTGTCATGGTCGAGGCGCTGTTAGTGAAATCGTTGAAGTGTGCGATTTCGATGCTGAAGTACGGCTCTCCGTCGTCCAGCTTATACACAGCAACGATGTGTACGAGGGGTATACTGTATTGACCATCGGAAGAACTCTGTAGATCATGAATGGATGAGCTTGAGCTCAGGCGCGAATGTCGCGTGTTAGTTTTGTTCGGGTGTTGCGGACCAGGTACACCAGGGAACATCTCTGACGCACGACTCTGGCTCTTGAATTGGATCAGGTGAAATTCCGTGAGAACCAGGTATGGGCACCTCCGTCTGAACACGGGACCTGCTTCGGGCAAGGGACCGTGATGTATCAGCATTCCCGCAGCAATATCAGGAATAATAGGTGTGGTCAAGTCTAGCGATGATGGGCTGGACGCCGTAGACGGGGAAATCTCATCCTCGTCTTTCAGGGACGATAGAGAACGTATGGAGCCAAACAGGCTGGAGGGGCGTCCGTCCTTCTGTGAAGCGCGTGATCGGTCTCTTATGATCAGCCGCGAAAGTCGACGTCTTGAATCCGTTCTCTCCATCTTGGGGCTGGTTGGGCTAGAGAGGGTTGTGGGTGGTCCATCCTTAGAGAACGAGGTGGGCCGGCGCTTCTTGAGCGTCATCGGGGCGTTATCCGGAGGCTCGTCGTTGATAGGTGTCAAGGGTTGCAGAGGAGGCCGAAAGACGCTTAGACTTCGCCGTCGCCGTCTCTCGGACATGTCGTGGGATTATCGATAAGTGAGCGAGGCGTACCTTCGAGAAGTTGGCCCGAGGCAGGAAGGTATTCCAAGTCCCAAATTAGCTAGGGATAAAGGATGATGCCACTGCCCGAGGGCTTGCTGCAACGAACAGGGGGGATCTCTGTGACGAGTTAGCAGCGGTCATGAATTGTTAAGGAAAGCCATCGAGCGGACAGAGAATAAGGGCGTACGGGCAAACCCAGTACGGCTCCGGGCTCAACCAGCTCTCCACCCACAGAGCCGTGAACAACTCATGAGGCGAATGCTGATGCATATGTCACAGACACCGCACCTCATTCGGAGAATTAATGCTGCGAAGCGACGGGCTGTAAGAAAATAGCATAGGAATAGGAGGAAGTCAGGGCTTTTTTGCAAGATTTCGGGAAGAAATGCCTGCTGTGGAACTTAATTGCAATTCCCTCGCCGACCCAGGTGTCAATGTCGGGGAAGAGACGAGGTAAGTGCGGGTGTTGATGCTGCGTCTGATTCGATCCCGGTAAGGTATTCGTCATGGTCGCTAATATGTGCCGGCTCCCCGCCTTATTCACCGCACAGCAAAGTAGAAATGATTCCATGTCTACATCGCAGTTGATGCAGACTGGAAACGACTGTACTAAAGGCTACGATGATTTTCATTATTAGCAGTGATCGTTGCATAGCACTACTCTATGGGTATGTAAGAGATCCGCGGAGATGGCTCCGATCTTCTCGGCCCTATCGAGTACAACGAGTTCCTCGCCTCGCCTCGCCTCCCCTTCCACGCAGTCAAGAAATCCGAAGTACTTTCGAGTTTCGAAACGCTCCTAATTCTCCCTCTGGTCTAATCTCTGCTGCTGTTGGACGTCTTCGCCCAGAATCTTCAGCGGCAGCTCCTTCTCCTGCTCATCCAATTCTTTCCTCCACTTGGCCCCTTTCCGACTCATCTGTCTGAGCCTTTGAATATAACCATCCACCTCGTCATTTTCACGACCTTCCTTGTCATTTTCGAGCTTCTTTTTCCGGCGCAGCTGACACGCTTGGTATAGACTCCATGCCCGCTCAGCGTTTGGCACCTCGTCGAGAGAGTATTCGATTGACCATTGCTGGTTCGGCTTGAGAGAGCTGGGTCGTAGCACCTGATTACCGTTGACCATGTTCCGAATCGTAAGCGTCAGGGCTAAGACTTCTTGACTGCCAATCCGACTACTAGGCTTCTCTCCAGCCGGTTCCAGCTCGCTATTGCTAATGCGCGTCTGACTTTCCGCGTGATCTCCTGGAGTTGTTTCTGGGGGCTCTGTGTCACCCGCAAGCGATTCGAGCTCTCCCGTCTCATGAACGTTGGTGCTTTCATCGAGTGCTGGATGTTCCGTGTCCTGGCCTGATCCGTGGTCCAGTCCGGTCCTCTCGCTCTCGTCATCTTTTGCCTCATCGGTTCTTGCCTCGTCTTCTTCGCTTTCAACTTCCCGGTCCTCGATTGCTGTTTCTTCTTCCCCAGTGTCCTCAACTTCCTTGTTTTTAACGAGGCTTCTGTCCGCGCCCTCGTTTTTTCCATTGACCGCGGACCTCGCGTTCTCACTTCCATTTGCGATTTCGTGCGTGACCGCTGAAGAATTGTCCATCAGATTCTGTTGCTCTGAATCGGTTTCGTTAGGAATCCAGTCTTGACTTTCTTCGTCATGGTGTGGATCGCGAATGTCATCATCCATGGCGTTCTGTACATTGGCTTCGAGATTTTCCCAGCTTTGACCATCTCCATCGGCCTCATCGCTATCTAATTTACTCCCATAGAGCTCGTCCTCGAATCGCTGGATCTCAGCATTCTTGGCGGTTTGTATTGCTTGTATCTGCTCTTCGGTGACTGGCTCAGCGAAAATATACATGAAGTTAGTCTGTGCCTGGCGGGTCTCAAAATGAAGTCGTAGAGACTGGAGGGTATTAGCGAAATCGATGACTAGCGGTACGTGAGCATACCGTGTTTGGGTACTTCTTGGTAGCTTTATCCAAAACCTTATTGAGTAGCGCCACGCTGAACCTGAATTCCTGATCTCCAAGGTTTGTGTCCCATTGTCCATGCAGCGTCGAGTCCATTTCGGCCAGACTGACATACTGAAATCCGAAGATTCGATCGGTGTTGTGGAAAGCGACAAAAATGCCGTCCATCCTCCCCATGCGAACTTGCAGCGAATACTTAAGAAAGGCGGACCGGATCATGTCGTAATATTCTCGCTCAAAAGATTCCCATGCTCCTTGACGAGACTTGATCTGATAGCCTGACCCTTGCTCATAGTTGGCCGCTTCCATACGCACCGAAACCACGGCGCGTGTTTTCAAATCGAACGTGCCAGTGCCTGGAAGCCGAGGATCTTGCGCGTCTAGCTGCGATCTCATGATGAAATCGCCCATCGTTGAATAATGGTATGCTTCAGGCGTCTTCCTTTCTTCCTCCGGGACTTTGTCAGGATTGGATTTGCGATATTTCTCAAAGTCCTGAGTATCAAGGGTGAGCAGCTTCTCCATTGACTTACCCAACATCATCAGTATGTTGGCGCTTGCGAATTCCTTATCTGCATCAATAGCATATGAGCCATTTCTCCACTTGAGGAAGATGGCCGACGGGCTTCTCTGTAACTCGGTAAACTGGGTCACATGTTGTTCGGGAAAGTCTCTTGAAAGCATATCAGTGTTGATAGGACGCCATTGAGAAAGCAGAAAGTGAAAATGCGCCAAGGTACCCGTCATACTGGATGAGGAGCCAACGTAGCGTTTGTTGTACGAGTCGGCAAGTTCTCGCAAGGCTTGATCCCGAGACGATGTGATATATTCCTTGAGCGCGTTGAAATCAAACTCTTTGGCTGGCATAATGGTCTGAAGGTAAGGGTCAAAATTGTACACCCGCGATCTTGGGTCTTGCAAGTAATAGACGCCTGGGTTGAATAAGACACGCTCTAAGCCGTAAGACAAGCGCGGAACCGGTGGCTGCTCCAAATCGAGTGCAGTAATATCAAGTTGATTGGCGTGGATAACCTGAATATCCTTTCTACGCTTGAGTACAGTACTTTCTTCCTTACACTTCCGGATTATGCTCTTTTTGGTAGGTGGCGTGGAGACTGTTTTTTGAGATGTTGGTTGGGATACAGCTTTTCCAGCGTGTGATTTGCGAATGGGAACGAGCCTTGGCGAGGCAGTATCCGAATCAACGTCGGCGTTCGAAGCAGCACTATCTTCTTTCGTAACGGCGTTTTCCGTGAGCACTGGTCTTTGCCTTGGCTCGGAGACCTCCTTTCCTGCTACCCCTAACTTAATACGACGGAAGTTGAAGGACTTCTCCGTTGATGTCGGGTCGCTTTGATGCTGTGGTTGGGAAGTCGTTGCCTGCACAGGTTGGTTCGAGGACTTCTTTGTTGCCGTGCGTTTGCTTTGGTGCTGTGATGGAGAGGCTATTGCCTGTACTAGCTGGTTCAAGGACTGCTTCGTTGCCGTGGGTGTGCTGTGATGCTGTGATACGGAGGTCGCCGCCTGCAGCAGGGAGGGAACATTCTTCTCTAGATTTGAGGGAGCGGATAACGGTAGATGCCGGAATGATGGATTTGCTTCCGTACTCCTGGTAAGGTTCCGGAGACTCTCCTTAAGTCGCTGTAGAAAGGGACGGGTTTCTGCTGCAGCTTGAGTGGCTCCATCTTGTGCTGAAGACAGTTTGGATTTCTTCCCAACTTCGGTGGACTGCTCAATTCCAACAGATTTGCCGGAAGAAGCTGTTCCTCTGGTTCTCTTGTCATCGTTCCCAACAGAGTCTGCTTTACCTACCACGACGGGTGCCGTCTCAGATTCAGCAGCAAGGGTACGAGACCTCTGCTGCTTGGAGTTAGGGCCAATTGATGCCCTCATAACATCTCTACGAGCGCGAGCGCGAGCGCCACGTCCTCTACCCGCCCTATGTCTCCGTGGCTCTGCTGCCGCGGCCTCCTTTACTGGGACCTTTGTTTCCACTCGATTCCGCCCTTGAGGTTTTGCCCCCCTGGATCCTGAACCACGTTTTAGATCCTCAGCAGGTTGTATTGAAGCGGAATCCTTGCGACGTTGAGCGGCGAACTTCTCTTGGAGACTCAGCTGTAGCTTGCGAGCTTCTTCAGTAGGTTCCTGGGGATCTGAATCTTGAGCAGTATGGCCAGGTCTGAGATTCTTTGGGTGGTTCTCATGTTCTTGATTTGCCGCTTTCGCGGACTCTACAGCCTGCTTTTGGTACTTCGTTGAGACCCTCCTCAATGGAAGGGCAAGTGGAACTGTGTCAGGAGTGGGTGGTTGAATGGCAGTATGCTGTAGGCGTCGTACCGGTCCACTGAGATACGGTACTTGTAGTCGACAAGCCAAGCAGACATACGACTTGCTTCGCGTATGCGCGGGCCTGAGAGACCTGGCAGTCATTACAGGTTTCCTGGAATAGAAGATTTCGATGCAGTAGCCATTCCTACAACGAGGTGGAAAATCACCTCCTTGATTGGGCTAGACCTGTTCTCCGCGGTGGTGGCGCCAAAACCACTCTCAAGAACGTCCCCATAACTCGGACAGCCGATCTTCCCCACTGTCTCGATGGGTTTATTGCTTCATAGAACAACAGAGATGTCAGACCACCGCCTCTTCCGTTTCCAAAAGCCTGAGTGGCTGAACAATCCCAATACTCGGACAGCCGGCGTGTACCTCGCTGGCGCTCTCGTACGCCCTCCCGCTGTGATCCAGGGTGGTGAGCAGCCTCTGTTGCGATTCCAGCGCTAACATTAGGCTCTTACAGTTCTCCGTTGGTTTCTTCTTTTTCATTGACGCATCCACTTACTCACATTCCCACCTCAACGCTGGCAGCGAAGTGCACATCAAGTTCGTCGATTGGATACCTAGCATTTGCAGTGCTCTGGGGATGCTTGTTATCAACAGCATAGAGAAGACTAGGCTGAGTGCGGACAGCTACAGCTATAGCGGCACAGGGGTGGCGTGGAAAGCAAGGCTCGTGCTGTTCCTGGGGTTTGCGCTCATGGCTGGGGGCCTTGCGGGGAGTGTGGTACGTACCCCAGATATTGAGTGGGTGCATGAAGGGGTTTAGGGAAGCGGAGGACCAATTACTGAGATGATGCAGGCTGTCCTGGTACTCAAATACGTGGTTCCGGACTACGGGTTCCCGGCGTTGTATTTTGGGATTGCGAATGTGGTTTCCAACGGCCTCATCATGCTCAGGTTTGTTCAGTATCCGGTTTGTACGCTAGGGGAGCTTTGAACGCTGATTCTGCCGCAGCTCGGTTGTTCTCTGGGTTTCGCAGAATATGGAAGATGACTATACCTACAACTTGGCGCTTTGACCATTCTCACCCGTCTCGTATCAATGTACATCATGCGGCTGGTTGGGACAACTATGGGAAGCAAGGAATATTGATGATCTCCATACCTGAATCTTGGGACATCTCGCTTTCTCCCTCTCTCTGTGCGAGCGGTTTCGTCTTTGGTTCCTTTCGTCTCATTCGATACCTTCTAGAGCTTTCTGCTGATGCGATCGATTGCTCTAGCTTGCTATTCTGGAAGAGACCAAGGGATCTTCTTGTCAACATACTGATGATCTGACACGCATCAGGGCCATCATTCCATCAACGCAGCAATGACTATACCCCCAGCAAGCTTATTCTCGTCCCCTACACGTGCTTGTGCAGGCTTTCAGTCTGTGGTGGGTTCAACATCCTCTAGGAACTAGCGCCTGAGGTCGCAACGTGCGCGTGCGGTCTGTAATTGGGGGATTGAATGCGAAAAGTATAGACGTACATTTCGTCCGCCCACCTGTCGTCCTGGAACATCTTTCAACACCGCGAGCTTCCTCTATCGGTGAGCTATCCCGGCAAGTGGCCCTGTAGATGTCACCGATCAAGTGTCCTCTGCAAAGATTAAGGTTTCACTGCGCTGTTCGATGGACTCTATTGTCCAAGATGATGTATCGTTTCATTCGTTTAAGTTGGCCATGCAGGTACTCGAATTCTTAAACATCGTATGCCTCTTCTACCCTATGCTCAAACCAAGAATTGCCATAGCGTGTAGCAAACGCGTGTCGTGCAGATCATCTCAGCTCCGGCGCCGCCGCTGCTGCTATCTCATTATTGATCTCTTGCGCTCCCGTATCCGTCGGCCTGGCCTCGAATATCCGCTGCCACCACTCTGGAGGGTCGAGAGGCCGCTGGCCGTTGTGTAACGAGGGGTAGACGTCGCTGAAGAAGTACCATACTGTGGACAATGAGTACATACTGCGACCAATACAAAGGTCAGCATGCTCGACGTACCGTGACCAACGATTACTCCGCAGATCTCGTCCTTCGGGACGGTTCCATGCAGCACCAAGCTGAACGCCATCAGGACCCATGGCAGATATGGCGCGGTGAACACTAGCAAGCCGAGGAAGCTCAGCCTTGTCTCAGGATTCCTCCGGGACCAGATATAGACCAGACTGCTACTCAGGGCAGAACCCAGGAACGGCATCGACAGCATCGGAGACAGACACAAAAGAATGGAAGTTGCGTATAATAGGAGCCACGAGAAGTGTGCGGGGGAGCGTCCTGATGATTCTTCGAGGAGCCGGGAATACCGCTGGAGGAAGAAGACGTGGAAGAGGAGATCGAGGGACAAGGGACCGAAGTAAACGAATGTGGTGATTAACCGCCAAAACTGATGGTGGGAATGTTAGCTTCGAAATCGCTTATTCGGAAGGAATCTGGAGTCGAGAGGGGTGGAGGATATTTGTACCTGGTTTTTGACAAACACAGCACGGAAGCTGTAGAAGAGCTGGAAGGGCGTGATAATGTGGCACTGGACTAGTAATGATGTAGCCACCGTAGCTGCTGTCCACCATCTCGTGCAGACGGGCATTTCGTAGAACCACTGTTCCAGCGGAAACTGTCCTATTGCCCCTCCCCCAGCTCCAAGCATATTGTCCATGTCCATTGTCGCTGTGAAGAAGAGACCGATGTGATGAGGAAGCGAAGGTGAAACGTTATATGCTAACGCAAGCCAGTGCGTTTGACGCTGGAGGGTATGCCGTTTGTGACAAAGGAAAGAGGAGACAGGGAGGTGAAGCTTGAATGATTATGAATCCAAACCGAATGATCGACCTGGCCTGATCCCCAAGCACGGTGACACCACGATGCCAGCGGCCGCAGCCGCCAAGCCTTTTGGGGCCGTGGCGCGCTAATGTTTAGCTGCATTCTCCACGCCAACGTGAGTAAACATGATGGCTGGAATTCAGATACTACTACTCTTCCCCAGATTCAGTCGCTTGCTCCCATCTTGTCGTCCATATTCTCACACTATCGATTATGGTGTTGCTGCTGGAGGATCATTGACATCGCGTTGCTGCTTTCCCACCATACACCACCGACCCTTCACACCGGGACTGCGATCTCAACCCTTGCATTGCGCCGGCAAAACCACCGATTGGCGCGCCGTAGAGAGTGATCTCTCACCTGCTCATATCCATTGAACGAAGAGTCCTCGATCTGACTCAATGCCTCCGAAGCAGCAGACCGGCAAGCGGACCGGGACCGCGGTGCCCCTCAGCGGCAAGCGACCTGGACGTCCGTCGACAGGCGGAAAGCAACCAGCGGGCAAGACAACCGGCAAAGTGCCCAAAGCCAAGAGAAGAAGCAGCGGCGTTCAACGTTTGTATCCCTAAGCTTCCTTTACAATCCGCGCCTCCGCCATCGCATTCCTTCTTGAGCATTTGGCTAACAGAAGCCAACCCTTTAGAAGAAGAGCCCCGTACGCGCAAAGCCCGCCGCTACAAGCCTGGCACGCTCGCCTTGCGCGAGATCCGCCGCTACCAACGCACCACCGACCTCCTCCTTCTGAAGCTTCCTTTCTCGCGTCTGGTACACGCTGCCCCTCACGAGGCCCCCAACATCGCGAACAGCTTCACTGACGGGTAAATCCAGGTCCGCGAGATTGCTCTCTCCCTCGTTCCTGTTGGTGGAGAGGCCCTCCGCTGGCAATCGCAAGCCATTCAAGCGCTACAGGAATCCGCCGAGGCGTTCATGGTGCACCTGTTCGAGGACACCAACCTCTGCGCCATTCACGCCAAGCGTGTGACCATCATGCAGAAGGATATCCAGTTGGCGAGGAGGATCCGAGGGGCTTGGGGCGGGTTGGGCTGATTTGGTGCGTGCCTGTGATCGCAGTGCGAGGGAAGATGGTGGAAAATCTCCTGTTAGATGGTTGCGAAAGGCATTTGAGGAAAGCCGGACGGTCCGCATTCAGGGAAAGGAGGACCATAATGTAGCGCTCGGTAATCTGGGGGCTGGCGTTAGACGAACAATCTTTTAGCACGTCACCCCACAGGAAAAGGGGGCAAAAGGTTCCGCCTGAGCAAGAGATCTTGAGCATGCTTTTCAGTCTTCAGTGCTTCAGGCGGGCGTGGCCATAGTCAGATTAGTGTAGCTAGCAGAGAACAACGTGATTTCCAAGGCCTGCCCAAGGCCCTCGAGAATGACACTTTCTATACATCGAGCTGTTTCACAGCGTTCATGGACTATATTACATCATGTCTACTTTACCATACGAGGTTCAGCAAATTTCCCAAGCTCCTTCTCTTACATGGTCGTAAGGTCGTACAAGGCCACCTTCCATCTGAAACCGCCGTTCTCCCATGCTCACCATACCCCATATACCTCACACGTTGCCCGGAGGCGTCGAAGTGGCGAAAACCCCCTTCGGGGCAATAAGATACCCTCATGTGTAGAAGCATCCTATTATCACTTCATCACCACTTCGCCTCCTCCATCCCCTTCCGCATCTTCCCATTGTATAACGCTTTCGGGTAGGCCCCTGGCGATTTCCCTCCCTGTATCCCTCACTGTTCCAGCTTCCTCCATCCTCCCTGCCATTTCCAACATCTCCCCTACAGAGCCCGCACTGACGCTCCTCCAAAGCCCATCCATCCCCTTCCTCGCCAAATTCTCGCTCGCGCGCACACTTTTCTCTGCCTGCTCGCCTACAAGGCCCTTGAAGAACTTAAAAGACATAAAATTGAGTGTGATACATTGGAGCTGGATGTTCGAAGCGGACTTGGCGGCCTGCAGCGCGGTTTGGAGGTGTTGCTTTGTGCGAGGAATAGTGGGAGGGTCGGGGTTGGGGGTCGTGGCGAGTATTAGGTTGTACGCGGCGAGGAGCGGCTTCGTTGATTGAATGCGCGTGAGGTATGGATGGAGTGAGTATAGGAGGGTAGGAAGGGTGCGGTGAAGCGGGTGGCTTGGAGGGTGGAGGATGAGGATAATGTTGAGAGTTGAGAGGATGGCAAGATCCATGTGAGCGGGCGAGGAAAGTCTCCCGCTGA
>QQTW01001732.1_pt1 | contig 15526 bp, 19 predicted proteins | sample 1904831 | NCBI WGS metagenome assembly QQTW01 (sample SAMN09435610, study PRJNA476489) | Subsurface metagenome, whole genome shotgun sequencing project. | reverse complement strand
TGATAGATCTTGGGAAGAAGTGGCGAGCTGATTCAGTAGATGTGTGTGATGGCAGCAATGAGGATGAGGACTGGAAATTTCGAGACTATGTATTAATTCGCTTGCGAGGAGCACTCTGGGGTGAGGATCTTCGGCAGGAAGGCGGCGATGCAGTCGTTATTTCCTATTGGTGGGATTGGGGCTGAATAATTATTTGTTTGGGGCGAGTTCTTTTCCTGTAAAGAAGCGATCGCTCCTTTCCTTCCAGTACAATCTGTCCCCGCGCTTGCCGGACCAGACCAAAATCCTGCTCCGTGTCTGTAAATAACGAGCGCGGCGGCTCAAAATAGTTGGCATGAGTACCAGGATACCTAGTAGCCTATGAATTTTGAGATTTGTGTTCCAGCAGCTTTCTGATGGCTTCTGCGTGCAACTCCTCCGAAGCATCTGGTTCAACCACAATCACAGTAGGGCTGCTCATCACTCTTCGAGAGCGCTCTGCCAAAATTTGTTGCTCAAGCACTGATAAGTCTTGATTGCTTAGAGAACTTGGATCAATCCCAGGTTTCATAGTAGGTTCTTCCCTCTGAGTCAACAATTGCAATAATCCCAACTCCGTCACTCCGCCTGCCTCTAATATGTATGGAATTCGTTCCTAGCTCCGTTGCCGTGCTAGTCACATTTAACCCCATTTCCTGCATCGCTTTGATGACAGACATCACCACCTTATCCTGCTTTGATAACTCCATTGTCCGATATTTAGTTCCTTAGCACCTCGTACTCTATCCGCATCTTTGCATTAGCACCAGCAACTTCTGCCGTGATATCATTGAGTTCGTTTTCGGTAACGACTCGATATGGATTGTGGGAACGAAGTAACCTTCTTATATTCTCCTGAAATAGGTAACAGGTAAGTGTCAGCCATAAGGTATGAGAGGGAGGGATGGCTCAATCTGGAAGATACTGTCGTAAGTAAGCAATCAATAATTTCTTGGTTTCAGCTAAAACTTGGTGCTGAAAGGCGCGATCGCGGGACAATGCAAGAATGTCGAGCGCAGTGGCAACTTCAACACTGATTGTTGCGTTCAAGTTTATAGCACCTTTGATGGAGGAATTTATGCAACCTTCAACTCAATTGAACATGACTGAAAGCCACAGTCAATCGATCTCCTACGGATTTTTCTTCTTTGTGAGCTTCCTTGTTTGGCTCGTTGCAACGGTAATCATGCGGATATGGGGACACGAGTTTTTCATCCCTGAAAACAATTTGAGTATGGGCAGTAGTTTTTTATTTTCTCTGTTGTTTTTGCCGCTCCTAGCTTACGCTTTGTTTCGTTGGAAGAAGGTACAGCCTGATCAGCGTAGAGATGCTGCTATTTGTTTAGCCATTCCAGGAATGCTACTTGATGTTGTGACTACTTACGTCTTCACTCAGGTGTACCCAAATGTGCTTCCATCTGCCGATGGTGCATATGGTGCATGGCTGTTGTGGGGGTACGCCCTTGTTCTTTTTACCGGATTCATTACAGGGCAAAAGAGCAAATCACAGATGATTTGAGCAACAGAAGTTGATGATAAAGCCCAAAACTTATCTGTGAGCCTTCAGAGCTAGTCCATACCTGTTATGTAGTGTTTTGTAGTATGGTTAGTAAAGCTCACAGATTTTTGTTGATATTGCCTATGAATCAGCCAACTTACCTAAAGGTGCCCTTTGTTTGGGAGGAGCCTAAACCGTTGATTGAAGTTCCGCAACGGTTGACTTTTGAGCCAGTCAACTCAATGCGAAATAATTTATTAATTTCAGTCGTTGCGCGTGTAATGGCTTCATCAATGGATGCAAGTCATCAGAGAAAAGTTTCAGAACACGAGCCTTACGAGGCAGCTGAGAGATTTCTGAGTTCAGCAAGCGATGGCTTTTTTTATCAAAATGACTGGTGGCAGTTTGGGATAAATGAAAACGGTGACATTGTAGGGTTTGTGCTTCCGGTTATCTTTGAGGGATGCACCAAAGAGGGTTTAGAGGAAGGAACAATCTACGACATCGGAATTGTACCGGAGTATCGAGGACTTGGTTTTGCAAACGATCTCTTGTTACAAGGAACACGCACATTACAAGACGTAGGAGTTTGGCGAGTATTTTGTGATACGCCTGTTAGTAATGTGCGGATGATTTCTGCGTTCAAGCGGGTTGGATATAGACAGTACAGCGAACCTTGGGAGCGTCCGATTTAACTTAAATGTTGCACATAACCCTCAGCGTGAAAATAAAGATTTATCAATTCAAGTTAGCAGTCTGTTGAGCAAACCAAAGGGCGGCACTAATATTGGTTCCCCCACTCAGACGCTCTAAGGTTTGCTCAAGCATTGTAATCGGTAAATCTTTAAGTGCTACGGAGTGACTACACTGCTGATATTTACCATTCTCCTGGAGGCGAAATGCAATTACCTGTCTCCCTTGGACATTAATCACCCAATATTCAGGAATTTTCAGCTCAGCATAAAGTTGCTTCTTTTCATCTAAATCATCCGCCAGTGTCGTATCAGAAACTTCCCCAACCAAATCAGGTACTCGCCACTGAGCCAAGTCAATACGACGGGGTTCTCCTGGTTGCCACTGTGGAACTCCTTCTCCGATATATAGCACTAAATCTGGCGCTGCTGCTTGTATTTTTGGCTTCTCAATCAAACAACGTCCGAGAGAGGCTGCAGTTTGCTCTGGTCTTTGACTGAACCAAAAAGCAAATAACATTGTAAAGAGGTCACTGACACTGGCATGATTAATTCCTTCTGAACCCATATCAATCAGCAGTTGATCCCGGTGAAAAAATAGCTTCATCCGCTCTAGGGTAGGCATATCACGAGCGGCTAAGTAGTCTTGCCACGTAGCATGTTTCCATTCAGGAAAAGCTGCTGTGATGGTCTGAATGCCTGTAGGGGTTGAGGTAGTCATAGCACCTTAAGCAACACCATACTGCTTAAACCAAGCCTTTAGTCTTTTCCAACCGTCCTCTGCTTGCTCTTTCCGGTAAGAGGGGCGGTAATCGGCAAAAAAAGCGTGCGGCGTGTCTGGATAAATGACAATTTCCGAATCGCTGTTCTCGGCGTCGAGAGCTTTGCGCATTTGCTCTACTGTCTCGACCGGAATCCCGTCATCTTTGCCGCCGTAGAGTCCCAGCACTGGCACTTTCAGCCCAGATGCAACATCAACTGGATGTTTAGGAGTTAAGGAGTTAGACTCACCTACCAATCGTCCGTACCAGGCAACTCCAGCTTTTACCTTGGGGTTATGAGCTACATACAGCCAAGTCGTCCGCCCACCCCAGCAAAAACCTGTGATTCCTAGCTTGTTGATGTTCCCCTTAGATGACTTGGCTGCCCAAGCAACGGTTGCATCCAAATCAGACATGACTTGGGCATCTGGGACTTTAGAGACAACCTTTCTAATTTCTTGAATATCGCTCAACCGGGAAACATCACCTTGACGGACAAACATTTCCGGAGCGATCGCCAAATAACCCAGTTTGGCAAAGCGGCGGCAGACATCTTGGATATGTTCATGTACACCAAAGATTTCCTGTATTACCAACACTACCGGGAAATTCTTGCCAGTAGCAGGCATTGCCCTATATGCCGGAATTTCACCATCCTCGACGGGAATCTTGACTTCACCAGCTACTAAGCCTTGAGCATCTGTGGTGATAACTTGGGCAAAAATCGGTTGAACCGCCAGGGCAAAACCCGCCGTCAATGTGGTAGTAATAATAAATTTCCGGCGTGTGAAATCACTCATCAGCTGTCTTATCCAACTACTCTAGAAAGGATTTTAGCTTTTTTCCACTTAATAGAACTTTATTTAAAAAAGTAAAATAGAGATGAAAAACTCCATGACAAAGCTCTAGCAGTCCCAAATGATTCTTAAAATTCTTTCCTCCTTTCCTTGGCGCTCTCGGCGGTTCCAAAATGCAAAGTAGTAGACTCGCTCAACAAATCCAGTTCATTGTCGAAATCGATAAACTCAAGCAGATCTTGCGTCAGACCCTGCTAACAGATGAGTCGCGCCGGGAAAACAGCGCAGAACACTCCTGGCATCTAGCAATGATGGCGATTGTTCTAGCCGAGTACGTACCTTCCTCAGTTGTTGATGTGCTACATGTCATCAAGATGTTGCTGGTTCACGACCTCGTAGAAATCGATGCGGGTGACACTTTCTGCTACGATGTGCATGCTAACCAAAACAAGGCAGCGCGGGAAGCCCAAGCAGCCAGTCGGATCTTTGGTCTGCTACCAGAAGAACAGGCAGCCGAACTAAGGGCTCTCTGGGAAGAGTTTGAAACCCAGGAGACTGCCGCCGCTCAATTTGCAACGGCGTTGGACCGCTTGCAACCCCTGCTGCACAATCAGCAAACCAGGGGAGGAACTTGGCGGATTCACGACATTACCCGCGCTCAGGTGCTGCAGCGTATGCACCCAATTAAGGAAGGTGCGCCTGCCCTGTGGCCTTTAGTTGAGCAAATTATTGAAGAATGTGTCTTGGCAGGCTATCTCCAACCTGAGCCAAAAGTTGAGTCGCCGTTTTAGTCTCGACTATACAACCCCAACAAGGGACCAAGAATCGCTCCAAAGACGAAGCCACCCGCGTGTGCCCAATAGGCAATACCGCCACTTTCCATACCAATGCTACTAGGAGCGCTCAGGCTGCCGATACTATAGAAAGCCTGTTGGATAAACCAAAACCCTAGAAAGAAGATGGCTGGAACTCGCAGCGTAGTGATGAAAAACCCCAAGAAGACTAAAGTGAGAACTTGGGCTCTTGGAAAGCGAAGGACGTATGCACCCATAACCCCAGCGATCGCGCCACTAGCACCCAGAGAAGGAATCGTAGAATTTTGGGAAAAAACCCACTGGCTCAACGCTGCTAAAACACCGCATCCTAGGTAGAAAATCAAATACTTTACATGACCTAAGCGATCCTCAATGTTATTACCAAAAATCCACAGAAACAGCATATTACCCGCTATATGCAAAATACCACCGTGCAGGAATTGGGACGTAATCAAGGTCATCCACTCTGGCAGGTGATTTGCGGGTATGGAACAGCTAGCTGATAGTTGGCACGGCACTAGCGCTGCACTGCGGAAAAACTCTGCTAATTGTGGCGGCGATAAACTCAATTGATAAACAAAAACAATGATATTGGCAGCAACCAGCCCATAGGTAACATATGGAGTGATGATTGTAGGGTTGTCATCTCGCAGGGGAAACACTAATATTTTTCCTATGTGAATAAAATAATGCCTGCATCACAAGTGCCAGCCTTTTGCCAAGCACTTAAAAAGGAAAAAAGAAATTATTTTTTCCTTTTACCTTCTGCCTTTAGAAAGTTCTTTGCTGTGATTCCGGCTCAAGTAACCCCAATAGTGGACCAAGAATTGCTCCAAAGACAAAGCCACCTGCATGAGCCCAATAAGCAATACCGCCACTTTCCATGCCGATGTTAGTAGGAGCCTCTAGGCTAGCTAAGCCGTAGAAGGCTTGTTGAATAAACCAAAAACCGAGAAAGTAGAATGCGGGAACTCGAACTGCAGGGAAGTACAACCCCAAAGGAATTAAAGTCAGAACTTCAGCTCGTGGGAAGCGGAGAATGTAGGCACCCATAACTCCAGCGATCGCGCCACTAGCACCCAAAGAAGGAATCCCAGAATTTTGGGCAAAGTACCACTGGGTTAGAGAAGCCAAAACACCACACGTTATATAAAAAAACAAATATTTGGCATGACCCAAGCGATCTTCTACGTTGTTACCAAAAATCCATAAAAATAACATATTACCCGCCAAGTGCAAAAAGCCGCCGTGCAAAAATTGGGAGGTAATCAGCGTTGTCCACTCTGGTACGAGTTGATTAACCGGGAGACCGTTAAAGCTAGCCGTCAGTTCTCGCGGCACTACCGCTGCCAGGTGGAAAAAACTATCTAATTGTCGTGGTGGCAAATTCGCTTCGTAAAAAAAAACGAGAACATTAGCGGCAATCAGCCCAAAAGTAACGTATGGAGTGATTGTTGTAGGATTGTTATCTCTTATGGGAACCATGCAAATTTTTGCTCATGTAGAAACTGGCAACACAGTAGCCAATATTCTCAAGCCATGTCTTCTAGCCTGGGGCAGAAAGCTTACCAACCAGTTTCCGCTTTTTCTAAAACGACGCAATTTTCCTGGCTCCAATATGTAAGCAAAATGCCTCCAGAGGCTGTTCCGGGCCTCTTGGCGGCATTTTACAAGTAACCTATTACGAATGAGGAAGATTCACACTCTGATCTAAAGATGAATCATCCGTATCCTTAGCCTTCAACAGTGATTTTGCCAATCATGCCAGCACCACGGTGGGGCTCACAGTAGTAGGAGTAATCACCCGGCGGTGTGTCTGCTGGAAAAGTCGTTGTTACCTCTTGACCAGGAGTCATCAGCAACTGCTTATGAGACAGGCCCTTAGCTACATCTGCGCTTTTGGTGGGGTTTTTTGCTGCATCAAAAACAACATTGTGGGGAGGAACTTTGTTGTTCACAAACTCAACAGTGTCGCCAGCTTTGATAGTCAGCTTTGGTGGATCAAACACCAGCATTCCTTTATCGGACCCCAGCTTAACCTTGTAAGTGTCGGCTGCTGCGGGGGGGGAGTGAATAAGGCAAAGCTGCTGGCAACCAGTAGCATTGTCAACACAGCCAAACCCAAGCGCCGCAGATTTGCAGCAATAAATTTCATAGCTTTCTCCAAAGAGTTTTATCTTCTTAGTCAATTTTAAATAAAATCAACCACGAAATTTGACAATTATTCGTAGATCCAGCTTTTGGTTGATCTAGGGGTTAGGGACTAGAAACCTATAACCCCTGATTTCAAAAAGTTTCTGATCCCCAACCAGGAGCCTTTTGGGCAGCAGTCAAAATGAAAGCCGCTAAGCTTTCTACTTGCTCCTGCGGCATCCAGCTTTCAGGCACTTTGCGACACCAATAGGTTTCTTCGCTGCCGTCGTAGGTCATGGGTTGCCGAAGGTATGTAACCAAACCGTTGATGTTATCCCGTGGGGGATTGGCACCCTTTAGCTTTTTCAGGGAGAGAGACACTTCTGGGTCTGGTAAAGTGGTTCCACCTACATGACAGTTTAAGCAGTTGGTTTCGAACAGTTGTTTGCCAAGGGATAGGTCTTGCGGTGAAAACGGGCGTGTTTCACCTTTTCCATCCACTTCCAAGGCAATTGGCTCAGTCACATGCAAAAATCGAACAATGTAACGGTCAATTGACGAGTCAGCAAGTGCAGTAGAGCTTTGCAGCATCACTACGAAGACTACTATCACAACCGTGACCACACGAACGCAGAACAATCGACGTAGCATTTAGAAGCAACCTTTTGTGGTGATGGGGTGATGGCTTAATAGTATATTTTGCCACCTCCCCACTGTGCGCCCACAATCTTGGGCTGGAGGAGAACATGACCGGCAATTTCTTTCAAGTCCTCGTCAGTTAGGTTTCTCATTGTTGCGTAAATATCTGCGCTCTTTGTACTGGGGTGGAACTCCGCAATCTCCTCTTCTCCATCGTAGGTAGTGGGATTCTTCATATAATCCACCAGTGCTTCAACATTGTTACGCGGTGGTGTCGCCAAAGCGAGTGCTTCGGGTTCGAGTCCTACATTCTGGTTTGTCTTCGTGACACCGCCAGCGTGACACTGGGCACATGCGTAGTTAAATAAGCGTTTGCCTTCCTGGATTTGTTTGAGACTAAGTACAACGGTGTCACCCTTGTCATTGAATGGCACGGTACGAACATCTTTGCTGAGTTCAACTGCTGTCGCATTGCCAATAACTAACCCAAAGGCCAACAACATAGTCACCACAGCAAGCCCTATCAATTTTTTAAACATGGTTCCCCTTAAAGAGTTCAGATGCTCAACAAAGTAATTGCGAAGCTCAATCTCCTCTACCCCATCGTCGGAAGCTGGAAAACTTATATAGCTTCCGGCTTCATTCTTCCCTTGACGTCAACGTGAGCAACGGGCTTGGCACCCCGCGACGTACAAAAGCGCTCAAGCCGGTTCGGTTGCGCCTTCGCTGCCGGTGCCTGAACGCTGTTTTTGAGACAAAATGTGGGAAATAATTGCTTTTACATCCTCTAAGGCCAGACGGGTCTTGGAAGTTTTATAGGCAATTCCCAGCTGCTCGCATAAAGCGAGTACCTCTTCCACAGGAAGGTTATAGTCCGCTGCTATTTCTGCAATGGATAGGTCTGCAAAACCCATAACGAATGGTTTTTTTGGTAACAGATGAGTGATTGAGCCACTCTAATATGAATATCATGTCACTGAACAATTTGTTCCCCAAATCCCAGTGTGGGCTTTGATCCCCTAACCTCTAGCTCCTTCTTTGCGATCTGATTTACTGGAACTTAAAGCCATTGCCTCCCACTGCGCTAAATTGGGTATTGTTGGGCGGGGCTGGTGCAAGCAAATCAGCTGCGCCAAAGTTTTCTTTAGCTGTGTACGGGGTACAATCGCATCCACAAAGCCGTGGCGCAGTAAATCTTCAGCCGTCTGAAACTCTTCAGGTAACTTCTCTCGCAGGGTTTGCTCAATGACTCGGCGACCGGCAAAGCCAATCGTTGCCTTTGGTTCTGCCACGATCAGGTCACCCAGCATGGCAAAACTGGCAGTGACGCCGCCAGTTGTGGGATTAGTCAAAATTGGTATGTAAAGTAGTTGGGCTTCTCGATGGCGTTCCAAAGCAGCTGATATCTTCGCCATCTGCATCAGGCTCAGCATACCTTCTTGCATCCTGGCACCACCAGAGGCACAGACGATAACCACAGGGTACAGATTTTCCGTCGCTCGCTCTATCAAGCGGGTAAGTTTTTCTCCTACCACGGAACCCATACTACCGCCCATAAACTTAAATTCCATAACGCCGAGGGCAACCGGCAAACCGTCGAGCTGACCTAAACCAGTTTGGACAGCATCTACTAAACCAGTTTTTTCCTGAGTTTCACGGAGGCGATCGCTGTAAGCCTTGCGATCGCGAAACCCTAGCGGATCAGATGGCCATAGTCCTTCATCTAGTGGCTTCCAGGTATTGGCATCAATTAGCTGGCGGATGCGCTCATGGCTATCCACCCGCACATGATGTCCACAGTCCAAGCAGACCATCTGATTGGCTCGTAGGTCTTTGGTATAGGCCAAAACACCACAAGCCGTACACTTATTCCATAGCCCATCTGCAATGTCACGCTCTTGGCGCTCCCGGCTAATGGGACCAGATTTTCGTCGATTTGCAAACCAATCAAACAGAGACATCAAACCGCGTGATTCTTCGTTATTAGCCATTTTTATCCTAGTCAAGCGGGTACTAGATCCAAAGCAAGCCAGCCCTCAGTCCTAACACTTCCGACGTGGCAGTGCCTTTGAATGTTTAAAAGACCCGACTGAAAGTTTGTCAAACTCACTTTGAAACTCTTGGACGCCGGTTCACTGCCATTTCTTTTGTTAGATTAGCTCTGCCCAACGAACATTCGTACTTTTTAGCTTAATCCAAAATTAGGCTGATAGTTAACAGAACTTCAAATAGCTGCAAAGAATAACCGGAGGTAGGCAGCTAAAATCGCCTCGCCTCCAAACAGAGTAATCACTGCTCCTAGCGCGAGAAACGGACCGAAGGGCATTCTTTGTCGCCGGTTTAGCCAACCCAGCGCGATCGCACCTCCACCCACAAACGCGCCAAGAGCACAAGCAAGAAACCCAGCCAGCAGCAAATATTTCCAGCCTAACCAAGCTCCCAGCATCGCTGCTAATTTAGCATCTCCCCCACCCATCGCGGCTTGCCCAAGACTAATTGAACCAACCACAGAGATGGTTTCAAACAACCATAAACCTAGTACTGCACCAATAACACCGAACATCAATTGATTAACTGCTTCCATCCAGCTCCCCTGTACTATAAAACCGGTAACTAGACCAAACACAAGACCAGTAACTAGTCCCGACTGAGTCAATGGATTTGGCAGGGTCATGGTATCTAGATCGATCAGCGACAGCGCCAGTAGCCAACTGCAAAACGTCCAATAACCAAGAGTTTGAATCGACACCCCAAACGTCCAGAAAACCAGCAAAAACAGCAGACCTGTTGACGCTTCTACTAACGGATAGCGGCTAGAAATCTGGCTTTTACAGTGACGACAGCGTCCTCGTAACCATAACCAGCCTAAAACTGGCACATTCTCACCCCTACCCAGCTGGTGCAAGCAATGGGGACAGCGAGAAGGCGGCCACAAAATCGACAAACGAGCGGGCAATCGGTAAACCACTACATTGAGGAAACTGCCAATAGATGCTCCTAAAGCAAAAACTATTCCAGCGGCTGGGATCGCAATCAGAATGTCCATATTGAGTTGAGATTTTAAACTGGCGGTACCAGCTCCAAAATCTGTGTATTGACTAGCCGATAGCTTAACTCAATCAATTTCAGACTCAATCTGACTGAGCGGGACAAAATATTCTTCCGGCAAGAGGATTGGGTTGCTGGAAAAGAGCAGGTGACCCCGATAGGTTGAGCGATTAATTGCCACTCCTGAGGGGCGCTCAACCATGTTCGGATGTACTTCACAGTAGGCGCGATAAATTTGTCGAGCGACTCTCAGTGATATGGGATCAATCAAGTTTGTTCGATTTAATTTTACGTTTGTTGGTACAGAGAATATACCATCCACACCCTCATAACAGGCAAACTAAATGTTCAACACTTGAATCAGTGCATCGCCCATCGCCTGACAACCCAAGAGGTTCATTCCTTCAGACATAATGTCACCAGTGCGATCGCCCTTGTCCAAAACTTGTAACACAGCCTGCTCAATTCGGTCTGCGGCAGCTGACTGATTTAACCCGTAGCGCAGCATCATCGCCGCACTTAAAACCTGCGCCAAGGGATTCGCTTTATCTTGCCCTGCAATATCCGGGGCAGAACCGTGGACGGGTTCAAAAACTCCTGGACCAGAAGCACCTAAACTGGCAGAGGGCAACATACCAATACTGCCGGTAAGCATCGCAGCAGCATCAGAAAGAATGTCACCGAAGAGATTACCCGTCACAATAGTGTCAAACTGTTTAGGCCAACGCACCAGTTGCATAGCAGCGTTATCTACATACTGATGAGACAGCTCCACATCTGGATACTCTTGAGCCAGCTGGATTATGCGATCGCGCCATAACTGAGACACCTCTAGCACATTCGCCTTATCCACTGAGCAAAGTTTACCCCTTCGTTTTTGAGCCGCAACAAAAGCCACGCGCCCAATTCGATCAATTTCCGCTTCCGTATAAGCCATTGTATTCACCCCCCGCTTCTCACCGGTCTCTGTCACAAAAATGCCTTTAGGCTGACCGAAGTAGATCCCACCTGTGAGTTCGCGCACCACCATAATATCAACGCCCTCAACTACCTCTCGTTTCAAGGTCGAGGCATCAATGAGTTGGGGTAAAATCTTCGCTGGTCGCAGGTTGGCAAACAAACCCAACCCAGCCCGCAATCCCAGTAGCCCACTCTCTGGGCGCAAATGCCGTGGCAGAGAGTCCCACTTGTAACCACCGATAGCAGCCAACAACACGGCATCGCTATTACGGCACATCTCTAGAGTGGCAGCGGGCAGAGGTTCGCCCGTGGCGTCAATCGCAGCACCCCCAATCAAAGCTTGCTGGAATTCAAATTGTAAGTCCAGCTGCTTACCTACTACCTTTAACACCTCTACCGCAACGTTCATGATTTCTGGACCGATGCCGTCACCGGGTAAAAGTGTAATCAGGTAGTGCTGTGTGGTCACTCGTTTTAACTCCTTATACTGAACAGTCGCAAATGTCTATATGGCTGGGAACCATAGCAGAATAAGTTACCACTAACCGGTAGTTTTACGGAATTAAAGTTTATATGTCTCATAAACTTGCGTAAATTTCTAGTGGTTTTAGTAACCTGACTAAAGCAATCATGCAATAGAGAAGTAGTTTGGCGAACTGATTATTGACTCTGAAGAATTGCTTCAAGAGAAATTACTAGTGAAGAAAGAGCATCATAATATCCTAATGCCTGATATTCAAGGGGCTGTGAAGTATGAAAATATAGAGTTTCGTGCTAAGAGTGGTTCCTCGCAGCTAACAAACATCAATCTAGACTTCCCATGTGGCACTTTTGTCGGTGTTGTCGGTTCCAGGGGTGCGGGAAAAAGCACTTTGACGAAGCTGCTACCCCGCCTGTATGAGCTTGATGCTGGTCGGATATTGATTGATGGCTACGATATCAGCAAAGTGGAACTCTATTCTCTACGGTGTCAGATTGGCATCGTGTGGCAAGACACTCTGTTAGCTAATAGCACTGTGCAGGAAAACATCACTCTGACGAATCCTGACGCTACACAAGAGGAAATTGTGGAAGCGGCAACGGTCGCCTTTGCTCACGACTTTATTATGTCCCTGCCTCAAGGCTACAACAGCAGAGTGGGTGAGCGGGGTTCAGCTTTGCTTAGGGAACAACGGCAACGGATAGCGATCGCTCGCACGGTGCTGCAAAATCCTCGTCTACTCGTGTTAGATGAAGCCACTAGTGCTTTGGACTATCAGACTGAGCAACAAGTGTGTTTGAATCTGAAAGACACCTTCAAGGGGCGCACGGTATTTTTTATTACCTACCGTTTAGCGACAATTGAAAACGCAGATGTAATTTTGATGATGGAATCGGGCAGGGTGGTGGAGCAGGGTACGCATGCCGAACTGATGGCTTTGCAGGGATGTTATTATTGCCTCTACCAGTCCTCAATTTTTATTTAAGTACCTTTTTCAGCAGTTCTGGAATCTGAGAAGGGCGCTCGGCTATAGGGACGTTCGCTTCCTTAAAAGCAGCTATTTTGCTTTGTGCTGTACCAACGTCACCCCCCCTACCCACCACAGCTGCCAGAGTTCCTGTATGACCCCAATGTTTGCCAATTGGTGCATGGCAACCAGCTACATAAGCAATGACCGGCTTATCAATTGCTTCGGCAATATACCCAGCAGCAGCTTCTTCGCTGTTACCACCGGGTTCCCCAACTAAGACGATTGCCTGTGTAGTTTCATCCTCATCGAGGATTTGCAACCATTGGAGAAACGAGGAGCCAGCGATCGCATCACTGCCAATGCTGACACCAATCGACTGCCCTAAGCCTGCCTCAGTTAACTCCCAAGCTATTTCGTAAGTAAGGGTGCTGCTGCGGCTAACAATTCCTACTGGTCCAGGGGTATAAAATTCACTGGCATGAGTGCCCAACATAATTTTGCCTGGCACAATAATGCCCGGACTGTTTGGTCCCACGACCAGGGTTTCTGTTGCCTCTGCTTTGCGAAGTAAGTACACCATATCCAAGGGAGGCATCCCAGCGGAGATGATAATAATCTGTTTAATTCCAGCTGCGATCGCTTCCAATGCCGCATCCAGCGCTTGATAAGGTGGCACAAAGATAATTGTAGTATCAACAGAGCCAACCACTGCCAGCGCCTGTTCCACTAGGTCAAATACCGGAATATCATGCACGGTCTGTCCACCTTGACCTGGACTTACCCCAGCAACCACATTCGTGTTGTAGGCTTTCATCCGAGCCGCATGGATTGACGAGAGCGGTTCAGTGATGCCTTGTATTAAAACTTTACTTTCTGGCGTTAAGTTCATTATTTTTTACGAGCAGCTGACTTAGCGAGGCGGACTGTTTGAGCCACCGCCTCATCCAAATTTTCTATCAGTGGCACTTGCACAGTCGCCAATCGCTCTCTAGCTAAGTCCAACTCTAAACCAGTCAGGCGGACAACCAGGCTAGGGGTGTGAGCGTAGGAGCGAGTCTGCTGTTCCGTTGCCAAGCGGCGCTGCATGAAGTTAGCAATAACCTCAGCTACTTCCACAGCAGTAGGAACGCTACTCAGGATGTTAACCAATACAACCTGAATGTTTTTGTCTTGGCGAAAAAACTCTAAACCTTGTTCTAAGCGATCGCAAAAGGTAGGCGGTGATGGGTCCGAGTTATAGCCATGCCCCACATTCAGACAACTGGCTGGCTTACTCCCAATATCGGTTACTAGATCTAAAGTCGCCATTACCAAACCAGCACCATTGCCCAAAATCCCAATATTGCCTGACGGTTCTACTTCATTCCATCTGCCCAACTCCCCAAAAGTCGTGCGACCGATAGCACGGTTCGCCATTTTTTCGGCCATCGAAGCGATATCTGCATGGCGAGCGATCGCCCGCTCGTTGACTGTAACCTTACCATCCAGTGCCATCAGTTCACCAGTAGAACTGACACCCAGAGGATTGATTTCCACCAGATCCAAGTCTTTCTGAATAAACAGCTGGTACATTTTCTCCACAATGGCGCTGACCGACTGAATCAAGTCACCCTGCAAGCCCATTTGGACAGCCAACCGTCGCGCGTAGAACGGCGAAAATTCCTGCTCAACCACAACTTGCTGCAGAAGATCCAGAGCCAATTCCACATCGACACCTCCTTGAGAAGAACCTAAAAGTACCGGTCTTCGAACAGCGGAGTCCAAAACCACTGCTAGGTAAAATTCTTGGTCGGAGTTGTACTTAGCCTCAGCCAGCAGTACTTCGGGAAACTCCCCCAAGATCGGTAGGTGAAGAATTATCTGGGCTGCTGCGATCGCGTCAATCGTGTTTTCCACAAACCTAACCCCGCCAGCTCGACCACGTCCACCGGTGCGAACCTGGGACTTGAGTGCGACTGGATAGGGAATCTTCAGCCGTTTGAGATCACTGGGACGGTCAATTCGTTGAGATGGCAAAACAGGAATGCCTATCTCGCGAAACCATTCCTTAGCCTGGTACTCTAACAAATCCATCTTTAGCAGTCAGCGTGAATACAGGATAGTGGTCGGCCATCTAAAGCAATTGCTGCGAATGGCTTGACCGTATCCTATAGCCTATCGCCTATTTTCTATTCAGCTGATATGCGATCAAGTTAATTGCGACTTTGCCAATCTTTGGCAACGAGATCAATACCATAAAAACGCTGCCAAAAGGCATCTACGATCCTAGTCGGTAGCAGTTTGGTCATGAGAAATAGTAGGAATCTGCCACCAGTAGCTGCGATGTAGCGGGGACGAGGGTGGCGGTCGGTTAGAGCTAACACAATCACCTCAGCGACTCGTTCACTAGTCCAAGCTCGACTACTAGTTTTTGCTTCAAGTCCTTTTAACTTCTCAAAGGCAGCACGGTAGGGCGTATCTTCTGGCGTGGCTACGGTTTCTTCAACTGCTTGGGCAGCGACGACAAAAAAATCTGTGCTTACTGGGCCTGGTTCAATAACGCTGACTTGAATATTGAATGGAGCCAGTTCCATGCGTAAGGCATCACTCAGTCCTTCCAAGGCAAATTTAGAGGCGCTATACAAACCCCCAAAGGGAAACGCCAGACGCCCTCCTAAAGAACTAATATTAATAATTCGTCCACCGCCTGCTTCACGCATCGTGGGCACCAAGGA
>QQTW01001731.1_pt1 | contig 15526 bp, 13 predicted proteins | sample 1904831 | NCBI WGS metagenome assembly QQTW01 (sample SAMN09435610, study PRJNA476489) | Subsurface metagenome, whole genome shotgun sequencing project. | reverse complement strand
GAGGCATACTTAGAAATTCGTGTCGTGGAAAGCGAGGAAGTCGTGACCATCATTGAGGTGCTTTCTCCAAAAAAGTTTGGTCACTTTTTTACTTGGAATACTAAAGTAAAGACACAATTATTTAATTAAGTAGAAAAACATTCAGTGGTGTGTCTGTTGCCTCCCAGTATTCCTGTGCAGAGTGTAAAATATCAATTGCTATCTGCCATTGAGGTGGGTCAGCCTGCGCGAAAATATCAGGACGTTCATATAGTAATATATATTCTTCGGCAGGGCACTATGTTAAATCAGTTATACATTCTTTAAATGCATCCCAGTTTAACCCAAAGTAAGTAGGGAATTTCATGACTCCAGCAGTTTTTCTTAAAAAAGTTTCCTTATTATTAATTTCTGTACCATCAAGGTAGAAAACTTGTATGCCTTGCCCAGATAGTGCTGCAATTACTTTCTCGATTTTCTGTTTTCGATTAGCCGCAATTTTTGGTTGAGAGGAAAATGTCATCAAAGATAAATTTCCGTTCATTGAGTCACTCCTAATTTTTATTTAACTACTTTGTTTTTAATTTACATCATCCTTAAAAAGTGTTTTTAAAACGCTTTTTTACCTGCAATCTGCCAATGGCTTTGACTATTATTCCAGTATAAATAAAATCTTGATTCATCACTGTTAACCTTATTCTCATTCTTTATAACATACTGCAATTCAGCATAAATAGTTGCAGCATTATTATTTTGCTCGATTAGTTTTATTTGTACAATATTGATACGACTTACATTATTCCACCAATTTACATAATCAGAATAAGTGCCAGTTTTATTTTGAAATATTGGTGTAAGTTTTTTCCATGCAGTTTTGTAAGCTCGTTGATTGAGTAACGAATAATATTCACTGATAAATTCTTCAGCAGATGTTTTTGATGCTTTAATTTTTTCTCTCGAAATAATTTGAATTTTATTGATTAACCAAAAATCATTTAAATTTTTGACTAAAAAAAAGCGTATCTTAGTATCAAGTAGATTCCCATCACTCTTCTTTACATAGTTTGCATCTATGTCTACTATAGCTTCTCGATAAACTTGCGATATTATATCAAATTTTTTAATATCGATTCGTCTAAATTTATCCCACCATCTGATATACGAATCATAACCATTTGGATGATATGACGTATTATCTTTAAGTTCTGTAGATAAAGTATTCCATGCAGTTTCATATTGACGAGAGTTAATATTTCTGTAGTAATTTTGTATCACTTTGTATGGTGATTTTTCAGGATAAGGAGAGAGTATAGAGGATGGAGGGGAATCAACAATATTAAAAGTTTGTGTAGGAGATGGAGACGGAGAATCCGGGGTATTAAATACTTGTGTAGGAGACGGAGAAAGAGAATCTGGAGTACTAAATACTTGTGTAGGATATAAAGACGAAGGATTTGAGATAGGACTAAATATTTGTGTGATAGATGTTTGAAGAGGAGCTATTTTAGTAGAATATACATATCCTAATAATATAATTACAAAAATTATAGCCAATGTTTGACTAATTTTTATTAGTGTAGACTTTAGCGAAACTTGTGATGCATAACTACGTGTATCGATAAAGGATGTAAATAAAATATTAAAGCCTATAAGAAATACTAACCACCATCCAGCGAGGAAAGATGTAGGATTTATAATACAATTAATTATTCCAAGCATAGGCAAACAGACAGCAAGGTTAATTCTAGAAATAATTGATATTTTCTGTGTATCTGCAAAAGGTGCTTTTATAGCGCCAAATAATAGCACTATAAAAGACCAAATAACTAATAAAACAAGATTCCAGTTTATCTCAAACTGTGTATATTGATATAAAATTAAACTATTTAGAAATACATTAGTCAAAGAAAGTATGTTACTAAACCAAATATTACTATTATTTGTATTATTTTGAGTATTATAATTACATACTCCAATACATAATAAAAAACCTGCTAAATAAAAAACTAACCACCATCCATGTAGAAAGTTTTGAGGATAAATAAAACTGTTTACAACTCCTGTGAAAGGAATAAATAATGTCAAAATTAATTGATAAAAAATTGTATATCCCTGACTTCTAAATGAACCACATATTCCAAACAGAGCAACTAACATTACCCAGAATACTGCGATATTTGAATAAGGTATATAGCGTATAAAAGTAAATATTACAAGACATAAACTTAGAATAAATAGCCATATACTAAATTCACCTTGGCTATTATTTTGTCCATTATTAGAAGATGTAGTTACGTTTGCGTTACTCTGATTAGCATTTGATGTATTTGTGTTGCTTGAAGATGGAATATTTTTTGTACTAGTATGATTGGAATTTGGAGTGGTAAAATTTGAATGATTAGTAGAGGTATTTGACTGAACTTTGGTTTGATTTTGCGTGACTGTTGATTGAGCTACTTTTGCATTATTCTGATTAATGGATGGATTGCTAGGAAATTGTATTTGAGTGGCATTAGCAGTAGAAACTGTAGCTTGTGATGTTGATGCAGCAGGGGTAGGTTGTGGTTTTGGTCTGGCAATAGTAGGAAAGATATCGACTGTGAGATTTGTAGCGCGATCGCACCAGTAACATTTGCCGTAAGTTGGGCTGTAGTAGTGGGTATCTATCTTTCCGCAAACAGTTAACTCATTAACGGCAGTTTTCAGCGCTTTAACCCAATCTCTAGCAGTTGGACGTGAATTTGGGTATTGATGTCCATCGTTAAAGCATCTGAGAAAGCATTTTTGGACTTCTGGATGAACAATGTTTAGCGGTATTGTTATTGGTGTTAACTGAGTAAGATTGTTAGCCCAGAACCCACGACGTATTAATTCATTTTCTTCTGGCATTTCTCCTGCCATATTGGATTCTGGCTTGAAAGGTGTTTGACCGAATAACAAGTGATAAATTATTACAGCTAACCCGAAACGGTCGTGGACTTGAGTACGGTCTACGGTTGAACAATCTATATCTAATAATTCGGGTGGAGTAAAACCTGGCGAACCTACAAGACACCGATAAACCTTGTTTGTTGTGGGATGGCGAACTTGAAACGAATCTGTATCGATGATTGTAGGTAAAGCGCGACTATTTACAAGAATATTTTGTGGTTTGATATCACCCACAACGTAACCAGCAGTGTGAATTGCTTGAATAATAGAGGCAATATTTAATGCTGTTGCGTGCAGGAAACGCCAATCTACATCAAGTTTTAGATTTTTACGTTGCTTCGGGACGTAGATATCAAGCAGTTGTCTACTATTGGTAATTGCTGGCATCAAAAAACCAACATAATTACCTTTATCATCTTTGAGCAGCGATTTAGCCCAAGCAAAAGAAATATGGTTAAGGTGGGAGTTTGGCTCTTGGGGAGGAAATGCTATCATCACCTCAAGCTTTTGCACAAGCTCAGGTTTCAAAGATGTGTTATAAATCTTCGCTACATAACCACTGTAATTTGTCTGCCAAACTTGTCCCTCACCACCCTGACCAATCTCTTTACTCAAAGTAATCGATTTACCCGTACTGGTGCAGGTGAGAACTGTCATCGAATTTCACTTTTTGTTAAAAAGACACAGCAACAAAGTTTTATCGTCATCGGTGCGAGCATTTAGACGTTCGGAATCGAGAAAATTCTTTAAATATTCATCTTCCTTTTCAGGGTCGCTTGTTTCCCCAAGGTATTCCTCTAAAGGTTTGAAGAACAGCGCAAAGGGTGTCCAGTCAGAAAAACGAATTGCTAGCTTCTCCAATCCATCAGTTGAAGCACAGATAAATTCTTGATGTCCCGTCAATACTCTCACTTGCATCTCATCCAAAGCATTGCTTGAGGTGATAAACGTTGTTTCGTTAGCGAATTCACCCTTATCTGGCTGAAAAAGCAATTGATATTCTGACTCTTGGGAACGCACTACAATAAATCCATCCCCGATTTGCATCGCTGCAACCCACCGGGGAGTTGCCACAAATATCAACAGCGTACAAGCTAAGTCGTTAACCGAGTAATCTTTACTTTTTGCTTGCTCCTCTAGAGATGCGATCGCTTTTTTCAAAGTACTCTCAAACAGCTTTTTTGCCTCTTCCTCGGAAAGCGACTGACAAAACCTTTGCCACCAACGTTTCCGCTTACGAAGATACCCATCAATTGCTGATAAATACTTAATTACCGTTTCAACAGCCAACTTAGCACCAATATCTGAATATTTGGCACTACCAGCACCGTCAGCAACTGCTCCAACAATTACATCATTGAAAATGCAATAATGCCCATAGTCTTGACAAGGCATATTTAGCTTTTGATGACTTGTTCCGGGAGCGTAACGCGCAATTGCTCTCCAACTCACAAAAATATCCTTAAATTAATATTACTTTTATACTTAGTACTGATTTTCATAAATCCGTAGCGTTAAGGTTCGTTCGTAGTTGCGCTTTAGCGCTAAGAGTCTTAAATACCGTTACGAACTTACAAAATCCTGTACTTAAATAGTTATTTGACCCCATTGCACGGGAGGTAACGCCATCGCTGCACCTATCTTGGCACTAGATACTCGTCGAATCGAAGTAGAAAGCCAGACAAACAAAGAGCGAAAATCCAAACCGTTAAGTAACAATGGTGGACGCTCAGGTGGTGCAATTTGTTTAAGAATATTCATATTGGCATTCTCTACACCAACAGCAAAGAAACATAATCGACGATTTGCATCGGCTTCCCTTACACTGTGCGCTGCATACTCCCAACCATCTGTTGGCGCTCCATCAGTAATTAAAAATATCCAAGGGCGATAGTATAAAATGTTATTTTGCTTATAAACCGTCTTACGAGTTTCTAACAAATTCAAAGCAAACTCAATCGCCTCGCCCATTGGTGTACCTCCATTTGCTTCCAACATAGGCGGCGTAAAATAGTCCACAGTTGTAAAGTCTTGGACAAGTTTTACAGGCCCGAATGAGACAATTGCCACTTCCAAACTTAAACTAGCTTGCGTATCTTTCAATACATCTTCTTTAAAAGCTGCAATGCCTCGATTCAACTGTTGGATTGGTTGACCTGACATAGAACCAGAAGTATCAAGTAACAAAATAACTGGGCAACGATTTTCGGGGTTTTCGACAAATTCGGGGAACCCTACAGGCATTTGATTCTCCTGATAATGTAAATTTTATTAAAATACCTTACTTACATTATTAGCTTGAAAAATATTACTTCTTCAACAGTGTTTATACTTATAGAATGGAGAGCTATCCAATATTTTAATGCCCCGCAAATCCTAGAAAGAATGCTCAAAACGTAGTAAGTAAGTCGGCAATAAAAATTCAATATATGTAAATAAATAAATATAAAATCAGTCTAGAGTGCGGTCTTCTGTACCGTTAACGCGGAACCCGGAGGGTAAGCGTAACGCACCTTAGACTGTCGATGGTGCGTTACGCTTCGCTAACACACCCTACAATTTAATACTAGAATCTAATATAATTTAATTTTTTTAGCATAGATTGAAATATTAGGAGCATCTCATATTTGTAAATATAGGTTGTCATGCTGAACGAAGCGATCGCGTAGTGTTCGCCCTTGGCGTTGCCGCAGGCTAGGGGCTTCCCGTTCACGTACAGCGTAGCCGCCCTGACTCATGCTAGAGCTTAGGGTAGGACAAAAGACTACCCTCACAAGGCACGCTTTATTTGTACCGACCTACTTACTTATCAACGAGGCATTAATTAAGATGAGATATATCAGTGGAAAGAAAGAGGTGAGGAAATAGTAAAGCCTCTAAGTAGTGAAAGTTTATTCCGTAAAGCTTTTTGATTTCTTTGATTTGTCCAAGAATATAATCCTTATCTATACTCTGATTGCTTTTAATTCCCACAATCATTATATTTTTAGTCGTATGTTCAGCAGATATAAACTCGAAAACCTTAGTCTTGTAGCCAAATAATTCAAGTAGAAGTGTTCTTAATCCATCAGTCACTATTTCCGATTGCCTCTCTAGCAAAATTCCAAACTTCAGGATATCCTTCAAAACCATATTGGGATGAATCTGTTTCCTCACTTGCTTGTAGCAGCATGGTGCTAGGATAATTAAAGAAGAATCAGACTGAATACCTTTATAAATGGCATCATCTGTCGCAGTATCGCACGCATGTAGTGCTATGGTTATGTCTGATTTTTCCGCCCTATAGCTCTTTATATTTCCATGCTCGAAATTTAAATTTTCAAAATTAACCGATTCGGCAACGGAGTTACAAAAATCTACTAAAAATTTTCTGTTTTCTATACCAACAACTGATACTTGCTTATCTAGAATATTGTTAAAAAAATCATACATTGCGAAGGTTAAGTATCCCTTGCCTGAACCCATATCAACGACAGAGAAATGATTTCTTGCTGCCAATCCTGATGATTCAAGTAAGCCATGCACAATTTCAACAAACTTATTTATCTGCCTAAACTTATCTTCCATCGTTCTTACGACATTACCCTGCTTATTTGTAATGCCTAATGCTGTAAGATATGCATTGTTTTCAGATTCAATCCACCGTCTCTTGCTACGGTCGTGTTCCTGCGGAATTGTGTTATCAGGATTAGTAAAAGTGGGCTTGAGAAAATGTATTTTTAAATTCTCATTCTTGCCGTACTCAAGCTGAATATCTTGTTTAACCGTGAATAGTGTGCCACTCATAAATTCGTTTCCAATCAAGGTATTGATTAGATCGATACCCTCCTCTATTAAGTAATTTTTTACTACTTCTTTAGTTTTGTAGCAGTATGTCAAAGAGAGTTTTATACCTGATTTTAGTTGTACGAGCCTAGCGACAATTTTATTTAGAAAATCTTTTCCTCTATACTTTCCCAAAGTCAATCTAATAAACTCTTGGCTCTCTATACTAGAGGTTAAAATTGATATGAACTGCTCTTGTGTGTTGATACTCATTATATTATTCGGTCAAGATTTTCTGCTTTTTACAAATATTATAAATAAAAGACCCTTTTGGAGGGGTATGTCCCTTAAGCTTTTCTATAAGATGATTCCATATAAATAGGTAAGTAGGAAAAAATCATCGTTCTTGACTAGGGAGTGGGGAATAGGAGGCTGATATTACGTTTCGTTACATACTTCGTTTTTTAAACGCTTACCAGGACAAACTCACCTTGTCAATAAAAATACTTAATTCTCAATAAACTCTGACTTTTTTGCATTAGATGCTATTTATTGAGACTCACTGCCATGATAATTTTTACCTTTCGTCTACCGATAAAACAATCAGATTAACGAAAATCCTGATTTTTTCGTTGGATACATGAGCTAGGCTTTTTGTCCATTTAGTTTTGTTAATTTTAGATGCGTTTGCCCTGAAGCGCTTACCTACTTATGAATTGTTGAGGTTTCTTTGCTAATAAACTTGGCATAGTAGCCCAAGGCAAATTTTCTAGCATAACACCCAAATGAGGGTGCTAGATGGAAGCTTAAATTGTAGGGTCTGTCGATGCTGCGTTACGCAACGCTTACACACCCTACAATTTAATATAATTTAATTTTCTTAGTATAGTTTGAAATATTCCTGCCGAATTACTTATCTTTAGGATATCGAGCTTCTGTAAACTTGAGTTTTCACACTCTACTTAGTAGGATTGGTATAGTCAGCTGATGTGCCTTGAAGTTGGGTAAACCGAGGGGCTGGAATGCCCTTAAAATGCTTTAGCTTTAAAAATTAGGATTAGGATAAGAATAAAGGAGAACAATCGGCAATGAATTTATCTTTTGTAACATATCCGCTCCAAAATCCTTTAACTTTTAATTATGATGTGCTGATTGAATATGAGTCAGATGGTCAGGTTGTGGCTACAGTATTGGGTATGTCAGAATGTAAGGCTTATGGCGATACAGAAGAAGTAGCATTAGCTAACGGGAGCGAATACTTATCTGCACGATTAGCTAAAGCAAAAGTTGTCTCAATCCGACTTGAACCTTCTCAAGAGGAAAATCCTTGGATGAAATTGGCTGGTAAATATAAAGACGACCCACAATTTGAAGCAATGCTTGAGTATATAGAAGCAGACCGTCGTCAACTTGATGAAGAAATGGAAGCTTATTATCAGCAATTAGACAATCGGGATGAAGAAAAGTGACGTGGATACTTGACACCCATTGTTTATCGCTTCTACAAAGAGGACATCCAAATTTAATACGACGTATTAATAATATTAATCCCAAAAATATTTTGATAACGATTATTACAACGGAAGAACAACTGCGCGGACGATTTGATACTATTAGAAGGGCATCACCTGGAGATGGTTTGTCACTTGCTTATCTAAAATTGCGAGATACATTGCAAGATATTAGAATGCTTAACTTACTTGATTTTACTCAAGAAGCTTCTAATTTTTACGAGGATTTACTTCGGCAGAAAATCCGTATTGGTACAAGAGATTTACGAATAGCTGCGACAGCGCTTTCAGTAAATGGTATTGTTATTACCCGGAATCGCAAGGATTTTATCAAAGTTCCTAATTTAAGAATTGAAGATTGGACTATAAATTAGCATAGACTGACGATGTATTATATTTAATTATTAAGGGAGAAATAATTCTTTAAAACAAACTTCAATTTCAGGAAATGCAAGAGGCGCGATACTCCTTATTGGAGTGGACGCGATCGCATCATCAATATTAAGGATAGTCTTTTGTTGATACCCTGATTTGCTAGGATGACGATAAACGTATACTTGCCGCTCTACAATATCTAAAACCCAATATTCTCGAATATTTTCTTTCGCATAAATTGGAGCTTTTTGTTCACAATCGAAATCTAAAGTCGAGTAGGAAACTTCTATTAATAGGAATATTTCACTAGTCGAAGGGTGATGATTACCGTAAGCACTTGGATCGATTTCCACTACAGCAATATCCGGTTCGGGCTCGGAGGAAGATAAAGTTATTGGCAGTTGCGTGCGAACATGAGCTTTTCCTGCTAGTATTAGCTTCAAGTAATCGGATGCTCTTTGGGTTGTACCTGCGTGGGGTGGTTTTTGCGGACTCATTTGAATAATTTTACCGTCTAGTAATTCTACCTTATCTTCTGTAGTAAGAATGCCAAAATCAATCATTTGGTGATATTCTTCTAACGTCCACAAACGGTATTTAGTGGTAGTCATTTCAATTATCCTTGATTGTTGTAGCTTTTTAGCAATTACTATTCCTATTATTATCTAGTAGTTCAGATTTTGCTTACCTGCTGAGATTGTTGTAACCATAGATACACATATTGGAGATTTAAACAGAAACGAACCTTATTAGACACAGAGTACACAGAGTCAGAGTTGGGAGAGATGAGCGTACCTAACCAACCTCTCAAAACTTTTGATATGGATTAGTGGTTCATGTCATTAATTTTGACGCTTTCGAGAGGTCTAGATCCCCGACTTCTCCAAGAAGTCGGGGATCTAGTAACCCATTAGAACTTATGAAACGCATCAGTAGGTATTCCAAACATAATAAATCGGAACCTACCCCCCGATAGATTGAGGGGCTTTGCGTAAGTCCTATGTTAAAAATATATTGCTTTAAATTGCCCGTGATAATTTCCTTTGTCGTGTGGCTTGGTGCGCGTCAAAAATCACGGCGATATTGCGAACTAGTAATCTACCAATTTCGGTGATGCTAATATATTGACTCGATAAATTAACCAATCCATCGGCTTCTAAAAGCTGTAAATTGTCGATTTCTGGTGCAAAATATTTATTGAAGTTGATGTGGAATTTCGTCTCAATTTCTTGCTTATCGACTTGCGTACCTGACATAATTCCCATGACGACATGACGACGCAAAATATCATCAAAGCTCAATTTATAGCCTTTAGAAGTTGCCAAAATTCCTGCTTCGATTGCCGCGTAATAATCCTTTAATTGCTTGTGATTTTGCGCGTAAGCATCTTCCAGCATACTTACCGATGTTGCACCAAAGCCTAATAATTCGGCTTGTCCGTGTGTTGTGTAACCTTGAAAATTGCGTTTGAGGGTTCCGTCGCACTGTGCTACAGCTAATTCATCTTGAGGTTTGGCAAAATGGTCCATTCCAATAAATAGATATTTACTGCGCGTTAATTCCTCAATCGTCATTTGCAAAATTTCTAACTTTTCCTGCGGTGTTGGTAGCGCATCTTCACGAATATTCTTTTGTGTAGGTTTTACCCAAGGTACGTAAGCAAAGTTGAATACTGCAATTCTATCGGGGTCTAATTTAACTGTCTTTTGAATCGTTTTTTGGAAGCTAGCGAATGTTTGATAGGGTAAACCATAAATTAAGTCAACATTGACACTTGCAAATTTAGCCTCTTTAATCCAGTTCATCACATCAAACAGCATTTCCTCTGGTTGGACGCGATTCACAGCAGCTTGTACTTGGGGGTCAAAATCTTGGAGTCCGAAGCTAATGCGATTAAATCCAAGTTCGCGCAAAAAGAAAATATAATCTTTGTCAATGTAACGGGGATTGATTTCAATCGAAACTTCGGCATTGGGGTCAATATTAAAGTTACGAGTAATGTGCTTCCAAATATGTCCTGCTTGTTCGGTACTCAGGTAATTAGGAGTACCACCACCCCAATGAATTTGAACAACGCGACGTTCGGAGTCAATTAATTTGGCAGTTTGTTCGATATCGCGTACCAAATTTTCGACGTAGGGTATGGCAATATTCTTGTTATTGGATACGACAACATTACACCCGCAAAAATAACAGGCACTCTGACAAAATGGTATATGAAAATACAACGAAAGTGGAGTTTTGCGGTGATTTGAGCGAGCGATCGCATCCCCAAAATCCACTTGGGTAAAGGCTTCTGTTAACTCAGTGGCAGGTGGGTAACTCGTGTATCGGGGCGTTGGTGTATCGTATTTTTTGATTAAATCTAAATCAAACTTCACACCAGGTAGTTGAAAAACCATTTAATTATTTCCAATGAAGCGAATGGGGGTAAGAGGAGGCAGTGCGTTGCAGCGTTGTTCGCGCAGCGTTCCCGCTTTCTTAGCATCTGCCGTGAAGGGGAAAGGAAAAAGGGAAAAGGGAAAGGGGAAATAACAACTTTGTAAGCTTTCCCCAAATAATTCTGGATTGAAAATGCTTAACCGAGTTATTTTGAATGGGCTACTTCGGTACTGCCGGAATTGTGCGATCGCATCAAGGAATTGTACATTACTTGACCGATGGCTTGAATTAAGTTACCTTCCAAGTCTTGCGCTGCTTGCATGTTCAAATGGAAGGCATGGTTCGCTTCGGCTACAATGCGATCGCAAGTATTATCATCGAGTGGTAGTGCGTTTAATGCTTGACGATACTTATCTTTGAAAGCGGTTTTGTCGGGAATTTGTTCAAAGTTGTAAAACGAAGTACCTTGATGACCTTCGAGTTTTAAAGTACTCTTTGCCAACTTTTGGAACATCTGACCCCCCGAAAGGTCGCCCATATAGCGAGTATATGCGTGTCCTAAGAGCAATATCGGCTCTTTTTGAGAAATTTCTTGAATTCGCGCTACATAAGCTTGAGTCGATTTGGTGGGGACTATTTGCGCTTTCCAGTTTTTGCCGTAGTAAAACTCGAGGTCTTTTTCTAAATTGGCTTTGCGATTGAGTTCTGGGAAATACAGCGCTTTGATTGCAGCGTGTTCGCGGTGCTTTTGTAACGCTGCTTCGAGTTCGCTGTAGACACAATACAGGTTGCCCAAAAAGTTTGCAAAGCAGTTTCGATCGACTACACCCTTGAGAAAACACTTTGTAAAACCAACATTTTCTGCTGCTGTATGTGCCTTTTGGGTTCCAGCACGCAGTTTTATAGCGAGATTGCTGCTCATTTTTATTTCCTGATTTTTGATAAATTGGTCAGTCACGGACTCACGATGTCTACCAATTCACCGTTCGATGCCGACGCAACGGTTCGGATTGCAGAGAAATGAGATTTTTTGTACCGTTAGAAGCCTGTTTTCCGTCGATACAAAATTCCAGCCATGCTTATTTCTACCAAAAATATTCAACTATTGCTAGCTTTATATCTATATAGTTATTCATATTTATTTACATATCGTTTTTAGGAAACTCCTCCCCGCATTCTTGTGGAGGCAGGACTGTTTCATTCTTTACAGAAAAAGGTAAATATTAATTTCTCATTTGCATTATAGACGGTCGTAGGGGCACGGCATTGCCGTGCCCCTACAATATTGCCGTGCCCCTACAATATTTTTGGCAATCTGATTTTCTCTTTGAAAATGAAACAGTCCAGTTCTGATGGACGAGGTGATTCCAAGAATTTTGGCGATCTACCCGCATGATATTTTTATAGTTATATGGCTTTATAAGAATATTGCATCAAAAAGGATTGCTATGGTTCAGTCGAGTGCAGCCTTGAAACCCGGTGTCAAAGCACCATCCAAAGAGACATTATTAACACCTCGGTTTTATACTACAGACTTTGATAAAGTCGCGCAGATGGACTTGTCAGCAGATGAGTGTGAATTGCGGGCTGTTATCGAAGAGTTGAAAGCGGATTATAACCGCCATCATTTTGTCCGCGATGATGAATTTAAGCAGAGTTGGGAACATATCGACGGACAAACCCGCGTCGCCTTTATTGACTTTTTGGAACGTTCGTGTACTTCGGAATTTTCAGGATTTTTGTTATTCAAAGAACTGACAAGAAAACTCAAAAACCGCAGTCCGATGTTATCCGAAGCATTTGAGTACTTAGCACGCGACGAAGCGCGTCATGCTGGATTCATCAACAAAGCGATGGCAGATTTTAACCTATCGCTAGATTTAGGATATTTAACAAAAAGCCGCACTTACACATTTTTCCCACCTGAGTGGATAATTTACACCGTCTACCTTTCCGAAAAAATTGGCTACTGGCGCTATATTATAATGTTCCGCCATCTCGAAGCGCATCAAAACTATCAATTTTACCCACTGTTTCGATACTTCGAGAACTGGTGTCAAGACGAAAACCGTCATGGGGATTTCTTTAAGGCACTATTGCGATCGCAACCCCAACTCTGGGATAACTGGAAAGCGAGACTGTGGTCTCGGTTCTTTTTATTATCAGTATTTGCCACGCACACGCTAACAGTTCTCGAACGGGCAAACTTCTACAAATCGTTGGGAATCGATGCAGTCAACTACAACACCCAAGTCATTGAGAAAACCAACGAAACCTCAGCGCGAGCCTTTCCAGTGATTTTAGATACCAAACACCCGAAATTTTTCCCACTCCTGGAACGCTGTTCCGACATTAGCTTCAAGCTCAAACTAATGGAAATCAAGCATCGAGAAAAACCCCTACCTATCAAATTATTACTTAAATTCCCCTTGATACTAGGCGTTATTTGGTACATGCTGCGACTATTTATAATCAAACCCATCGATGCAGAAGCAATGCGAACTGAAGTGCATTAATTGATTATGCGATCGCTCGGCAACACAGGGGGAAACTTTCCCCCACTCCACTGACCTAAATTGAATTACGAACAAAGTAATTCACCCAACCAATTCTCGACCTGGAGACGCAAACGAAAACCTGCGCCATCGTTATGTTTGTGCGACAGAGGTAGTAAAGCTAAAGCGCGTCGATAATCGGCTTGAGCATAATTCCAATCGCCCGATAGATGGTGCGTTCTGCCGCGTTCTGCTAGAATATGTCCTTCAAATTGCTCGAATAATAAAGCGACTTCCAGATTATCAACAGCTTCGTCATATTGACCCAAGTCGCGTAATGTGATGGCACGATTAATCCAAGCCCGCGTATAGCTAGGATTCAAATCTAAAGCATTATCATAATCGTTAATTGCCGCTTCCATCTCGCCACATGCAGCATAGTAATTGGCGCGATTGTTATAGGCACTAGCTAAATTTGGATTGAGTTCGATGGCTGTATTGTAATCGGTGAGAGCTTTTTGACGTTCGCCAAACTGAAAATAAACCAATCCTCGATTGTTGTAATCGATCGCATGTTCGGGGTGACGGTGGATGAGTTGGCTAAAAAGTGCGATCGCTTCTCGATAATCACCCTCTTGAGCAGACTTTAAAGCATAAGTTCGTAAATCGCTATCACCCACAGCAGATTTTTTGTTATCATTAATTTCCTGCGAGCAAGCATTTACTGTAGTGCGGGCTACAGACTTTTTGGGATGATGCTGCTCGTTACCAGATGCCAAAAAAAAGTGACTATTCATATCTTCCTGCCTGCTGTGGTTGCTGTGTGGGTTGAGTTGCATTCTGAAAGTGCTTTGGTATTGCCCCTATGTCACTCGCGTTGTATTTTGAGTACTTGGGCGGAAGCTTAAAGCCTAGATTAAGATGTGTATCTTAATTAATGCTTCAATCTATAAATAGATACTTCATCCCCAAGTCGAATTCCAGAAACAGCGAATATCAATCTGTGAGACTATCCAAGTGGTGAGACCAACTTGCGCTCAGTAGATTCCAAGGCTAAGATTTACGATCTTTTAGTGAGAGACATTAAAAAATCATGTAATTTTAGTAAGAATAAGGCACAAAGGTTAAGGTTTTATCCTGTCCCAACCTGTAAGTGTGTGGATGAAAACAATTAGCCTTCAGTCTTTAGTCTCAATTTTTTATCAATTAGTTTCTGATTCTTGAATAATTTTTGATAATTTTTACTTATGACAGTTGCAAATTCTTATCCAAACGCCCCCGATTTAGCCGCAGACGATTACATAGTGGTAGGTTTGGCAACCTGCTTTTTCAAAGAAGACGGAGAAGTTCACCAAGTCGAAGTGATTGAACCAATACCCTCAGCAGCATTAGAAGCACTCATCAAAGGCATTCCCACCTCATATAAATTCGCCTGTGGAACCACCCTTGGCAGTATAGTTAGTGAGAATGATTTGCACATGCCCGCAGGCTTCCCCGAATCTGCTCAATTTGGCGACGAATTCATACCCCGAATTTTTGCAGCTGCCCGCACCTACAAGCGTCGTGAAGTTGCAAAATCGTTAATACCCCAAGGTACAACCTACAACGACTTCAAGTACTCCATCGAACGCAAGCGCGTCCTTAACGCTTCCCGACTAGTCACCAAAGACGACAACATCAAGCAACATCCCAACACCCACAAAGTCCTATAGTGCCCAGTAAGGGAGGGTTCACCAACCATCGCAAACGCGCATGAAAAATCCCAATCAACCCGCCCTCACCCACACCAACAATCCCCAACAACTAATAAACCCGTAAGGGCGGGTTCACCAACAATCGCAAACGCGCACGAAAAATCTCAATCAACCCGCCCTCACCCACACCAACAATCCCCAACAACCACAAAACCCGTAAGGGCGGGTTCACCAACCATCGCAAACGCGCACGAAAAATCTCAATCAACCCGCCCTCACCACACCAACAATCCCCCAACAACCACAAAACCCGTAAGGGCGGGTTGATTGGGATTTCTCATGGGCGTTTGCGATGGTTGGTGAACCCGCCCTTACGGGTTTTGTGGTTGTTGGG
>QQTW01001730.1_pt1 | contig 15528 bp, 18 predicted proteins | sample 1904831 | NCBI WGS metagenome assembly QQTW01 (sample SAMN09435610, study PRJNA476489) | Subsurface metagenome, whole genome shotgun sequencing project. | reverse complement strand
ACAAGATGCTGAGATGCAAGGAAAAGGCCAAATCTTGGTGTGCAGGGAACATAATCAGGGCAGCTGACTTTGTCTTGGAGGCGCAGAAAGTGAACAGACTGCTTTCTGTTCATGTACACTTTTGCTTCTTCTCCTTATCATGTGGCTTTACCTTAGTTGCCTTATACTCTTAGTGATGGTCAGTTGGTACTGACTTCTTTCCTTCTCGGTTTAGCTGTGGCGATTGCGGGTTAGTTGGGAAGCGAGTAATCAATTGAGTCGGTCCGTAATTGCTCTTGCTGGTGTCACATGTGCCCAGAAATGAGGAATAAGATTTGGCTTTTGAGATTTGATCTCCTAATGCGTTGTCTTCTTCAGAAGATGTGGGCTGACTGGTGCTTGCCCCGTTGTTGTATTGGAACAATCACTACATGCTCTGTTTGCAAGCTGTGACCAACGGAGTGAATCGTGAAACATCAATTAAACTGGCACAAATTATATTGTTATCAACGCGAACTGGTTTTATGGTGAAGTGGACACAAAAAGTGCGTCATAGCACCCTCTTCTTTTTTTGGCGCCATTTCAGCCACCGGGTTTTGAGTGCCAAATCACGGATTGTGCGGTCAAACTTACCACCACATCTCCACCTTTACCTTTTCGCAAACCTCATCCGAGCACAACTTTAGTCTTAAAACTCCCTGAATAACTCACAATCCGTCTCTATCTCACGCAGAGTGAAATTCTTCAGTCCACGTCGTACCTGTCAGAGTTTCTGACTACTCCCTGCATCCACGCTCGATATGGCACCCCCACCTCCTTCTACTCTTCCTCTGACAGAACGTGTCAAGAAGCTCGCACAAACGCTTCAGTAAGGCTCAATGCATACTGAGATGGCCGCTGCATGCTAACAGCTGTCCTCAGATTTGCGTGGTTCATAGGGTAAGCATCTGAATTCGCATTTCAGTCAGCATCATGGCTATTCTTGTTACGAAACTCTCTTCCTTTAGGGGCCGATCATTGTGTTCAAAGCCGCCTTTTCAGACCTCCAATCTTTCTATCTAGTAACACGGATCCCTGACATGGTGCAGACATCTGACGCTCCTCATTTCGGTCTTCCGATACCTCTTCTCCTACATCACCTTCAACTTCTATTCCAGATGGGCTCAGACTTCTTATCGTCTTGCCTTTGTTGCAGCAGCCGCGACATACGGCATAGTTGTCTACAAAGCTTACAGAGCCCGTCTGAATGCTGGGGCAAAACAACAAAGTGCATTGATGCTGGCTGCTGACGAGAATGTTCAGTATTTGCGTCAGTTGACACCTATCCTCTTTGCAGTTCCGTGCTAACCCACTTTCTCTATTGCAGTGATGGCACTCATCTGGCTTTACTCTCGTCAGATTCCCCTCGCTTTACTTCCGTTCACAGTCTACTCCATATTTCACGTTGCTACATATACGCGGACGAACATCATTCCCACCTTCCAATCACCAAAGAGTGCTCCTTCAGGCACCACACCAGCTTCTCCCAATTCACCAAAACCTTCCTCGAGCCAGTCTCCCTTAGCAAACAGCATCGGCAAATTTGTCAAGGAATATTACGATGCTTCCATGACACTTGTGGCGCTACTTGAGATCGGATTGTGGTTCCGCGTTCTTCTGTCCGCCTTCACATTCACTAAAGGCTCCTGGGTCCTGCTGGTCATCTACAGCGTCTTTCTGAGAGCCAGATACGCTCAAAGCCAATTTGTGCAAGGCGCATTTGCGCAGGCCATTGCAAGAGTGGATGCACAGTTGCAGAACCAAAGCATGCCGCCCGCTGTCAGACAGGGTTGGGAAACAGTCAAGGGCTTGGGCAGGAAGGGTGTTGAGGCTACTGATCTTCGAAGATATCTTGGTGGTTCCAACCAGCAAGGCATGAAGAAACCTCAATAGAGCCGTAGCCTCGAGGCTGATGTTGGACGCAAGCCTCCGTTTTCAAATCGCTGGAAAGCTGAAACGGGTGGGTTACTTTGGGTCAACGTTAGCAGAGCAAGAGCTGCGGGATAGGTGTAGCCAAGTAGGGTTGGTGGTGAAGGTTGCTGTCATCATGGCACGTTACTCGTACTTGAAGCTTCGTGGCTGAAAGTCATATTCAGCAAAATGGTAACAGTGGTATCCAGCGTTACTGGGGGACTCGTTTAACGGGTGGTCTGGCGAAGAGGTGAAACGGCGCTTCTTTCTCCACGGAGGTCGGTGTACTTCGATAGGCAACCCTCTCCAAACATCGTTGCAGAGTTCTTCAACACACCACGTACTTGTGACGTTGCTTTCGAATCGTGTCTCAGCTTACCTGATTGAAATAAACAGAATGCGTTTTAGGCACGTGAGCAATTGCCCAGTTTTGCCGTCTTGCCTTCAAGTGTGATGTTTCGAGTCTAGTACGACCTAGTACTAGTACTAGTGGTATTAGTAGTCACTAGCGATTAGCTCCAGTGACGAAGGATATTGAAAGCCTCATCCATTCGCATTCCTTGCCGCTTTCCCTCCCAGTAGTCTTTGTATCGACATCATTGGTCTGATTGGACGTCTTGATCACCCAATCTCCCAATTATATATGAGATCAACGTGTGAGAAGTCATCATGGTCTTCTCTCTACGAACTAATTTTGGGCAATCTGCCCCCTGGCTATGCCTTTAATTGTGACACCGGTCTCATGCAAGGGGGCCTTTCAAACCCATATCCATCTTCTGCTGCTCGTTGTTAATCCAACTTCTTTCCCGTGGATAGGGCAAACCTCATTGGTACACTCTCTCTGTTGCGCCTCGCCTCAGCTGGCTGGGTTAGCCTGGCTTGAAAGATCAACTCCGTCCCATTCGGGTGATCATCAAGGCCCAGAAACGTGGGATTCTAATCGGAAGATTCGTGTCGAGTGTGGTGCTTTTCATAAAGAGGAAGATGCTTCCATTCACCAAGCATTACAGCCTTCACCTTATCATGACAACGAGAAGATGGGCATGAATCTATATACACGACGCTACATCCTAGTGCTATCTGAGGGTTGTCACAGTGAGCATTTGTTCGCATTTGTTCGCATTTGTTCGCATTATTCGTTAATTTCTCAGCCCAATATAAAAATGTTCTCCTTCCAGACGACGTCAATTTGGCCAAGTACATTTCGAACTCCGGCACCCTTTTTCAGACTTCGAATACTATTTGGCTGGTAGCTCAATGCTGTTGTCAGAAAAAGGGGAAGCACATCTCAAAGGGCAGAAGCGTTTGCGTGCTTGACAGTATGCCCCCTGTCAACATTCAATCCGTTGACGACATCACTCCATGCCCTCCTCTCATCATCCTGCAAGCTATCAAAGAAGACGCCCAACCCATACTCGTCGAGTTCACCGCTAAACTTGCGGATCTCTTGCGGGTGTTTTTCGAAGAACCAGGCGACATCCTCGAAATCTCTTTGGTACCTACGCTCATAGAGTACTTTTAATTTGCCGTTCAGAGCATGAGACAAATCTAGTAACGTAAATTTCTCATGACGGCCATCATGCATATCGGCCGTGATCTCGATCCGGGATTTACTTAAATCGAGTGGACTCCCTGCGATGCCTTGGATGTGCAGGTGAGCTGAAGTCTTGCGGGGCTGGAGAATGGCCGGGACCTTACCTGGAGCCTTTAGATCAACCTCAATTCTCCTATATTCAGCACATTCGTCGAATGCGGGACCCGTCTCGACGAAAATCTTCATGATACCTTCACACATGTTGGGATACCGCACGCTACGCTAATGCATCAGTATTCCAGGATTGTGGCACTCAATCAAACTTGCGTATGAGAAAGCTAACCGAGGACAAGGCCGCAGCACTTCCTTCAGCTGCCTCATCCCTCCCGACGGCTGGACTGCAAAATCTATCTGCCGGGCTTTACGGTCACTGCCTCTCAAGCGAAGGCTGAATCCTCCAGTTATGGCGTGGGGTATGGCGTGAGAGGCCAAGAGACTTTGAAGGAACAGAGCGGCGGAGAAAAGGTTCTGTTCTGGTGGTAATTTCAGGAAGCCTTCTCCATCTTCATCGCTTTCGTAGTCTGCCATGTTGTACTCTGTTGCCATGTCGATAGATGGGCTCGGTACCAAGTATGGGTGGTAGATGTGAGGCAGAAGAGGAAGTGGTAGCTCCAATCGGTCACTTCAAGTTCGTTCTCATCTGTGTGACACAACGGGTCCCCATAGACGTTCTTTGATACGGCCAACAGCAGGAGGTACCAACCACAAGCAAGCTCTTGATGGCAAGGTAGTAGAAGACTGAAGCGGAGGAATTAGACGTGCGAGTGTTGAGTGTTAGTCTCACCCACACTTCACTTGACTCCAGATCTTTGCCAAGACTGTCGCTTGCATAAACCGGCATTGTGTACAGGCTGTGATTGGACCTATCTCCCTCTCTCTGTCTTTTTCTCCCTCTTTCAGCAATAATCCCGGCACTTATATCCCTGTTTACCGGCGTATATACTGAGTGCCTTTCCCATTCCTTCTGTCCATCTCAACCGTCAAGAGCCAAGAGCCGTAGCCTGAATGTCCCCTGCTCCCAGAGATATCTACGAGGACGATGTCGACTTTACAGAACTGGCATCACAGGATCCGGCCTTTGCAAAAAAGTATTCCATTCCCTACCCAGTCTAGCTGATGCCCGGTCCAAAAGAGGTCGCTAATCCAGCCCATCAGATTGAAGGCGAACAAGCAACTTGACTTTTCCGATCCGGAAAGTGTCTTGTATGATCTCTCTCTCTCTCTCTCTCTCTCTCTCTACCCTCCATCTCCTCTTTCTGCTCTATATTTCCCCACATGAGCGACCAACGCACCTCTTGTCAAAAGATCTCTGAATTTATTTCCTTCCATCTACGATCATTATTCTTCCCATCCAGACTACGAAAAATATACTCTACTGATCCCTTTCCCTGCTATTCCAATGCGGCAGACAACTGACAAAGTCACTTCTCCACCGCGATTTTGACATCGACATCGAGTTGCCGGGGGACCGGCTTTGTCCGCCTGTAGGCCTTTTCTTCCCCTTCCAAGATGCGTTAGGGGATAAGGGCACCGATGGAGCTGACAGAGGCGGCTCAATGTGCTGCGGCGGCTAGGTTCCGAACCGGTGCGTAGCGAAACCATCTTCTCATAATCCAGATCTAGATCAGCCGGCCCCCCATTCTTCTCCACGGGGCAAGGATTAAAGTCAGAGTGTGCTGATGCAGAGAGACGGGTGATGCAGTTTCAATTACATCATCTGGCTGCAAGACCTCCTCGATTCAACCAGCGACGCATACCGCGACATCTACGATCCGAAACGACAAGTCGTCGGCATAGACATGTAAGATCCCCCTCACTCCAATCACAACCCACAAATTTCTATTCCTCCTTTTCCACTTTTTCTTTTGGTTGAAAATCTGCCCCGCCAACCCCCCCCCCCCCCGTTTTCTCACACGCGCGCCGGAACTTACACGTCCATCCATAGTGGGCCAAGTGCAAAAGCAGACGCAAATGCACATGCAAATGGGCTTGAGGCTAGAGAGAGAGAGAGAGAGAGCTAACATCCCCTTTCCAGCGGCACCGGCGCATCAGCCATCTACCCTCTCCTGGGCTGCCGGCAGCGACCCACTTGGAAGTTCATCGCCACCGAAGCCGACGCCAGATCCTTCGATTACGCCGCACGGAACGTCGCTCGGAATGGACTGGAGGGCAGGATCCAGGTCCTCCGGGTTGAGGATGATGGCGCGAGGGACGGTCCCCTGGTGCCGGATCGCGTGTTGGAGAGGTTCGAAAGGCATGTTTACATACAGATATACACATATACGTATTTCGGATCGCTATCTGCAATTCAACCCAAATGTTCTCCTTTTTCCATCTCTATGGAATCGTTATGATCAGCCCCGAGTTTCAGGCTCACTTGAACTGATGATATTCCTCCAGGATCGACTTCGTCATGACCAACCCGCCCTTCCACCCCTCCCAACACTCGCTCCTCGTCTCCGCATCCGCCAAATCCCGGCCCCCCAACTCCATCTGCACCGGCTCCGCCTCGGAGATGATCACCCCGGGCGGCGAAGTCGGCTTCGTCACCCGCTTGATCCGCCAATCCGCCTCTTTACGAGAGGGAAACCGCAGCGGTGCGCGCGCAGAAGTGCAGTGGTGGAGCAGCATGCTCGGGAAGCTGAGCAGCGTGGGCGTCGTTTTGGAGCGGCTGCGGAAGACGGGCTGCCGGAACTGGGCGGTCAAGGAGTTCGTGCACCCGGGGGCCAAGACGAGGAGGTGGGGCGTCGCTTGGAGTTTTGCCGCGTTGAGGCCGCCGAGCGCGGTTGCGAGGGCGGTCGGCGCGGGGGCGCTCAAGGCTGCTTGCGCTGGCGCTGGTGCTGGTGGCGGGGCTGCTGATGTGAAGAAGGAGGGAGACGGGGCCCATGAAGAGGAGGTGTTGGAGGGTGGTCTGTTACCTTTCCCGGCGGAGTTTGAGTTCGAGGTCCGACATGCTTCGGGCGGGGCGGAGGAGGTCGGGAAGAGGGTGGACGCCGAGATCGGTCAGCTGGATCTACGGTGGCAGTGGAAGCCCGCATTGGGTATTGGGCTTGGCATCGCGCAGAAGGGGGACTGCTGGAGCAGGAAGGCGAGGAGGCGCAAGCAGCAGGAATTGAAGATGAAGAAACTCAGCCTCCCGAAAGAAGATGCGGTGATGAGGGACCAGGGTGAGTGTGACGGGGAGGAAGATGACGAGGAGGAGGAGGAGGAGGAGCCAGAGCTGGTCTTTAAGATCCAGGTGTCGCGCCTGGAGGAGAGGAAGGATAAGCGCAACGCACAAGTAGGAGTGGTGGCAGTGGTGATGCTGCGTTGGCTCCAGGGACGGGATCACGTGCTGTTTGAGAGCTTCTGCGGCTGGCTCAAGAGGAAGATCGATCTCGAGACGAGGTAGAAAAGAATGGAATGCAATGCACGCATGGGATGCCTACTAGTAGGAGGTAGGTAGGTAGGTAGCTGGGGGTCCATGCTATGATCAATCAAATGCTGTTCCGAACGGTTGAGGCGAGACTTTGAGGAATTCCGGTACTCGGGGCCAGTTCGAGTCTCAGTGTATAATGTGCCTGTGCCTGTGCCTGTGCCTGTGCCTGGGTTGGGGTAGGGGGGTAGGTAGGTAGGTATTCACGACCGTGGAGGCCATGGGCTGTGAAATGACCCTTTGTACATCTCTCAGCTGGGTTAGCTGGCATTATGTTACGCTCGACTGGATCAGGATTAGGATCAGGATCGCTGGACCAGATATCTATCTACTCGGGGATGCAGTGCGAAGAGAGGTACTATCTCTCGCATTTCCTACGCTCTGGACACTCTCCCCCTGTGTGTGATTTTTGTCTCTTGGATTTGGAGAACATTGAGCTTTCGCAACCTTTTTTTCTCTCTCTCCGTGATGCGAGATTGGAGAGTATTCAGGCTAGGTTCCAGACAGTGCAAGGCGGCCAGTAGATTACTCTTGATGCACATGGTTGAAGGAATCAAGTGATGATCTTTTTATCGAATCTCAGGGCAGTGATTCAAACCACCACCACCACCAATCGAACCCCCAACCAGCAGCGGTAAGCTACCGCGACACCCCGTTTCTCCCCCGCGCTCAGTGCAAATCCAGAGGCAAAGCAGCGATGCTAGAACTCGTTCCATTATAACAGAATCAAAGGCTACCGTAGAGGCGGCGCTGAAGGGCTGAAGGCTCGCCGCTAGAATGCTGGTGGAGTTTTGAGGATCGATGTTGCGGTTGATCAAGGGCTTGAAGATGAGCATGATGTCTCGGTCAATATCAAGAGACGGGAAAAGGTGTCCAACACCACTACTGCTGCTGCTGCACAAGAGTTTATGGAGGATCGTGAGAGGGAGACTGATCAATACCCAGCCGAGAGTGTGTGGTGTGGAGTTGGTGTTAGCGAAGATGGGAGTAGTTTTTATAATTCAGTTGAGGAGTGGCTGGGTGGGATGGAGGGAGAGTTTGAGATGCTGGAGCTATCGTCTCGCCCTCATCCATAAGATCGATAATAGACTACGGTTGGGCCGCAGTGCCGAAATGTGATTGAAAGCCCAACTCGGGACGAATAAACACTTCCTGTGCTCGACATCCAAGCTGCTGCTGTCAGCCAGGCCCCAACACGCATTGAGTGCTATCACCAACTCACCAGGTATTGCAAGATGCGAGTTCATATGACACTGCTGATGTTTAGAAGCCATCATCCGCGATGTAGCGTAGGCCAAGGCTTGCTACTATGATGTCTTGCAGCCTGCTTCCAATGCGTCTGCTGCTATTGGGGCTCACAAGAAATCACTCCTTGCCGCATTCAGGATGCGCTAAACACGACAACGACATGTATCAGACATAGAGATAATTTCAAGTCAGGGTTTGCCGAACAGTGCCTCCAGATGATCGATTGGTACTTCGCTGACCTGTGGTCGTGCTCTGCTTTGCACGCTCCACTTTACTACCCACTTCTCTCTTGAGGGATCTCTAGTCAGGACCGGAACGTGATGAAGAATCTTCAGCCACAGTCTCTGCAGCACTCTCGGTGTGAGCTTGTGGGGCCGGCCATGAATATAAGCTGCAAATGTATGTGACTTCTGGGGTCCTTCAAGAAGGAGCTTTTCGTTTACTAATGAGGGCTTTTCTGCTAAAGGGGAGGCCACTCTTCTTCTTCTCGGAACGGGACCGTTGTCTATGCCTATCTTTCCGTGCGCCAACTCTTGCAGACGTCCAACCTCACGGTCTGGTAACGGAGGTAGTAGTCGATCGAGCTGCTTCACATACCATCTACGCATCAAATTCTTGACACGCTTCTCGGGCATCTGACGTCCCCATGTATTCTTCTCAGGTATGTTAGGCTTGGTCTTCAAGCTGGCCGACCCTATCACCTTTCTGTCCAGATGCTCCGCGTTCCTGGACTGGTTGCGCAATAAAGCCATCACAGCTGAGGGTGGCAACCAATCCCTGGAGTATTTGTGAGCACCTGAAAGGGCGTCGACAGCCTTGTGATCACGGGGAACGTCTTCTTGCATGAGTTCATCCATAAGCTCTCTTCTTCGCTTTCCCATCCGACCATAAGTCAAGGAGAGCACATACTGCAAAGACCTGATATAGCCTTCGTTGGCCCTCCGTAGAACAGAAAGTCTTTTGCGGCCACGACGCAGCAGGGTAACCTGACGACGATATGGTATCTCTTCTCGCCGCTGCTTGTTCCGTGGCAGATATTTTCGATAGGAATGGATCACATGGTCACGAAGATATGTCCGAGCCTGCGCATCAGGGAGATATGTGCACTCTCGCAGAAGTGCCCTATAAAGATGTAAGGCGTTGGTGAAAGTCACGGCCATCAACTGCAATGGCTGAGGGCCAAGGCAGGATGCTTCAGCGGAGGAGACAACTTCTGGCTGCTGGCTGGCTGGCTGGCTGTGGGCATCGCCATTAAGGAAGTATTGATAGCCAGGACTCTGGACTTTTCACGTTACTATTGTACCCTGCTACCGGAAGCTTTAGCCGGTCCAAATGGGGAATTTTAGCCGGAGACGCGACCGCGCCCCCGCGCATTTAGGCTTCGGCCCACTAATGTCACCAAATTGAACACCACCCACCGCAACAACATCGTTGACTGACTTTCACCTCACATTTCGATGTTCATATTTGTCTTTCGGCAGCTGACAGGGAAGATGAGTATTGTCATTATCTGATATCGCAGCGACGAGATCATTCGCAAAGATTTTGCGGCGCGCTGAGCTGTAGGTGAGATTCCCTAAAGTGTGTGCAGATTCTCCTTTGAGTGCTTATCGCTGACATAGACCCTTGTCGCTTCAGATACTGACCTTGTGGCTATCGATACTTTGACTTGGACTGTATTGTATCCGCTTAATGGCTGATCTCTGAATTCAGTGTCTTATGGCCCGCATGGCCTCGACCCTGCGGACTCCAGTTTACCAACATCCTCAACCCTCTTTCGCAACACATGAAAATACAACCACTATGAACGACTCCTTTGGTCATTCGGCCCTCCATTCGTTTGACAGCTCTCGATCTGTCGCTTTGACTCCATCTGCTACACCACCTCCACGGGCAACACCGCAACCAAATACGTCTTTCAACATGACCAGCGGCTCAGCAATAAGCGAAATCGTCCTCAAAGGCGGTAGTTTTGGGCATTATGGAGACGCAAACGGACATCCGCAATCGTCAGCTTCCTACTATGGACAGGATGCCGAGCCTCAAATCTACACGGTAAGCCGGATCCATTGTTGCAATCTTGTGCCAGCCACTCATGTCAAACAGGCGGTCTATTCTAATGTCCCAGTGTATGAGATGGTAGTCAATGGTAATGTCGTCATGAGAAGACGAGATGACTCATGGCTCAACGCGACCCAAATTCTAAAGGTAGCTGGTGTTGACAAAGGGAAGCGTACCAAAGTCCTTGATAAGGAGGTGCAGAGTGGCAAGCACGAGAAAGTTCAGGGGGGTTATGGCAAGTACCAGGGAACGTGGATCAACTACCAACGAGGAGTTGAGTTCTGTCGTCAATATGGGGTAGAAGAGCTGCTGAGGCCTCTGCTTGAGTATGACTTACGCACGGACGGTACTACCTCGACGCAGAATAGGTTGGAGACACCTACCAAAGAGCAAGCAATGGCAGCACAACGAAAGCGCATGTACAATGGAATGGACAGCCGTGCACCAAGCCAAGGATCAAACGGAACCTATTTCAAGAACATGTCAACAACTGCGGCAAATGCTGTCAACGCCCTAAGTCAGACACGATTCGAGTCGCCAGCACGTGGCATGGATGGTCATCGTTCAGTTGGGCCAGCCCGATCATCACAGCAATTCCAGAACAGCCAGGATTCGTTACCCCAAGGAGGCAGCCAACAGAGCATCCACAGCATGCCGTCACAGGACAGCTTCTCAGCCAACAATGCTGGCTCCTTCACGTATGGAACCAATTATGCTGATTACCCAACCGGCATCGAAGGACAAGAGCCGCCGCGTAAGAGGATCCGTCCATCTCCCCAGAATTCGTTCATGACCACAGTGGACCCAGGCCTCAGTACCTCGATGCTGGATGGTGCTAGCGAACCTAATGATTCTTTCGTGTCACACCAGAATCAATCTTTTGCACCTGTTCAGAAGTCGGTTGTTGGAGTGCCACCTCTTCCTGCTGTCGGAGGTCCGGACGAAGAAAACAAGAAACAGCATCTCACGGCCCTTTTCTACGACTTAAATCAAAAGGATTTTTCTAAGGAACCAGCATTCCTGGCCTGGAGCGCTCGAGAACTTGAAGTGGCGATTGATGAGTCGGGTAATACGGCCCTGCACTGGGCAGCAAGACTGGCTCACATTTCACTTATCAAGCAGCTGATTGCCAAAGGCTTCCACGTCTGCCGCACCAACGTCGGAGGGGAGACTCCTCTCGTAGCAGCTTGTCAAGTGCGAAACAACAGGGACAAGCTCACATTCCCTCAGCTACTCAAACTCTTAGGTCCTAGTATCGAGGTGAGAGACAAAAGAGGTCGCACCTTACTCCACCATATTGCTGTCTCCTCGGCCATGCAAGGTCGGGCCGATGTTGGACTGTATTATCTTCAATCGTTGCTTGAATATGTGATTCAGCCAGAAAGTTACCCAAGCTCTGAGGATCAGCCGTTCGATGCGTATGACTACGACGATCCACGAGGCTGGAAACCCATGGATCTTGTACGATTCATGTCCGATGTCGTGGATGTCCGAGATAAAGCTGGGGACACTGCTCTCAACCTCGCAGCAAGAACCAGCACGAAGATCATCGTCAAACAACTCCTTGAGCTTGGGGCTGACAATACAATCGCCAATGATGGAGGGCTAGCTCCTATCGACTTTGGTGTCGTAAAAGAAGACGAAGCAGCTCCTTCACCTCCACTCCCTTCCCTGCCATCTAGTTTCCAGCTCGCTTCCGCTTCGTCCCAGACCTCGTTCGCAGGTACTCAATCTGACATACTGACTTGTGAGTCACGTCTGTTCCAGTTTGCAGGCTTTTGCTGATCTATGTTCTGTAGCGGTGCAGAAGGCTTTCACGGAAGCAGATTTTTTGCTCAGCAGCGAGCTTCAAGAAAAGCAAGATGAACTTAACCAAAAAACCCGTCGCCTCCGGGATGAGGGCATCGCTCTGGCCAAGGCCAAGGAGAGGCTACATGAGTTACAGGCCAAAGCTCGTGAAGAGCATGAATTAGAACAGAAGAACGCAAACCTCAACAGATCCAATGCTGAGCTCAAAAGCCAGCTTTCGCAGTCTAACGGCCAGTTAGCCAATGGCATGCCAGATCAAGTCGTTGTTGGTGAAGCGGACAAAGGCCTTGATTTCGACGGACTCCTTCCTTTGGTCGAGCAATTGTTTCCAAGCGGCGAAGAGAACATCGATTTCAACGGCCCATTGTCTGTTGAACAGAGAGCGTTCTTGTCTTCACTGGAGAGAGCGGAGGTCGTCCGTGGAAGGACAGCGGCATACCAGCAGCACAATGCTGATCTGGAAACTCGGGCGGATAAACTAAGAGGGATGGGTCATGAGTTGGAAGGGCGGTACAGAAAGATAGTGAGCATCTGCACTGGCGTGGAGGTGGACAAGGTGGATGACATGATGGAGAATCTGCTTCAAGCTGTCATGAGTGAGCAGAAGGAGCATGTGGAACTGGGCAAAGTGCGTGACTTTCTCAAGCTGGTCAGAGGGGGCGACGAGTGATGTTTGCTTGAGCTGTGATATGGGCTTGCATTGCCACCATCACAATGTTGAGGCTGTGTGTTAGATGCTTTGTCTCCCGTTGCCTGGTCACTGTTGAGGTGGGTCACTGATATCAAAAGCGATGACTGCTATTGAGATGCATGAGTGGTATCGAGGTTGGTGACCGCGATGGAAGCGAGCAACGGTACCCAAGTCGAGCAAAGGTACCCAAGTCGAAAAGTGGTATCGAAATCGATGCTGACATCAAAGATGGCGAGCTCTTAAGTACAGAACCCTCAGACAGTTGTACTGCGTTATCCCTTTACAGGACAATTACCAAGTTTCTAGTGTCCTAGCACTGCAAAAGTGCACGTCGTAGGTTGTGGATTGTGACTTCGAGGCCATAGATTCTGGATCCGCTTTGGCTCGTGTATGCAGAGCTTGACATGATAAATACCTTCTCTTGGAGGCACACATGGCTGCCATGATTGGCATGGCAAGCAGGACAGAGCCATGCATTAAAGAAATGATTGAGAGAGGTTTCCAGTTCGATTGAAACGCCGAGGTTTCAGATCGTTCCGTATTCTGCGATACATTGGGTAGGTTAGAGTCAGTACGTTACATTACATATATTACATACAGCTCTGGCGTGTAGTTCGATGCTCACTACCAAACACATGTTTCATGACGGTCTCAAGCCTCAACCTTTCACTCCCCACAACGCTTCCATCTCCCCACGCTGCGACCTCTTGAGCGGCAACAAGGTCATGCCATATCCCATCCTACGGCCAACGTCTGGCCTAATGGTCACCGTCCACTAGAACCTTCGTCATTGTCATCCCGCGGGAATATGGAGCTGCATGAAGAGCCGCCTCCACATAGGTAGGCCTGCTCAAACGTCTGCGAGAAGTTTCATGTTTCCTTCCAGAATCTCAATGCGGCATTTCATATATGCTGAGTGGATATCGACGCGTCAAGCATGAATATCAGCTGCTCTGATGTCTAACGAAACTGCTGCGTGCAATTGGAGGGCCTGGATTTGAGATTTCATGCTCTACCTGCCAATGATGATATGCTTCCTACGTCGATTCTCCGGTAGTACTCCACAATTACTCCCTCTGAAGCTTGTTAATGGTGTTCTGTTCTTATTCTCGTACTCTCATTGCTGCCGCCTGTCTTACAGATCGTGTTCATCCCATTGTCCTTCATCTACGCCATGGGTTGAACTTGTTTCCTACTTTGTTGATTCTGTTCGCCTTTCCATTCTAGCAACACGCTCGCTTCTTAAAGATCGACTTCATACCCGGGCAGGTCCCGATCAGACACCTTTAGAATCTATCTTGGCTGTGGCATAGCTCATCAACTTCCATCTCTTCAGATACCCAAGGCGCCTTCATTCAACCCGCATAACATACTATGCACACCCATTTACCTGCTTGCTTAACATTGTTAATAGCTCTCTATTCACCCGCACTCGCCGTCACAGATGCATTCGATGCACTCAGACTTCTTTCTCGAGGAGTCCATGTGTTGGATGAAATGGTCTATCGAGGTGCTGATGAGATGAGAATGGGTCGTCTTGTGGCACGAATGCCCCAACCACCACCGGCCGCTCCAACTGAATCCGCCGCTTCAAACTTGTCCGGTTCAGATCCATCGAACATCGACCCGGTACAAATAGATGCCACAATCTCTGCGGCATGTAGTACTGCACTCGGTGATATCAAAAGTGTCTCGAACGACGCGGGACTTCTTGGGTGTTACAACATCCCATTTCTCAACACCAACACTGGGGTATTTGAGGCCGATCTACGGCTGTATGAGCTCTCGCAACCAAGAGGCGCTTTCGAGGGAAAAAAGGCAACCGACGTTAACGTGCAAGTGAGTTACCCTAATGCGGCATTCTCGACTATTCCACAAAGCATGCGGGATACAAAGAGGGGTGTTGAGCTGGAAAGTCGACAAGCTCCTGGAAGCATGACGGAGCTGCAAGACTTTTTGTTCGTGGGTCAGATCAGCGGTGGGTTGACTCTCGCCAAGTTGACTGAGTGAGTGCAGGTCTCTTTGTTCTACAGGGTTCTGCTGATTGGTATCTAGGGAGGAGCTTATGGCCCTCCTGATTCCTACGATACTGCTTGGTGCAGATCCAGATGGCGGCTCCAAGGCGTCAACAAATCTGACCAGCTCGTCTATGATCTTCTTCGTCTCTGGTATCTTTCAAGGCCAAAACATGGCCGGCGCGGCTGCTGCTGTACCGACCGCTGCCGCTGCCGCCGCAGAAAAGGCGAGCGAATTTACACTTCCTGGCACCACTCTCGGCATATTCCCAGTCGGATTAATCATCACGTCAGTCTGGGCGCTGATACTCCTTGCTGCAGTCGGCTATGGTACATGGGGAAGATTGCAGTTTCGAGAGCAATATCGGCAGCGGAAAACAAGGGCGATGGCCGCTGGAAAGGATTGAGGCTTTTTTGATTCGTCTTTTTTCTGGCGGATTTCTCCTAGCGATTTAGCGAATAGTTTTATTTTGGGTTGGACATCATAACTTCTACCGCCCGTTGAGGCTGTCGTCTACGAGCTTGCATTGTACAATACGATCTAAGGAGAACTCTCTATCGATGCCAAGAAGGCAATTCGCAAAGCTGCTCCAATCTCTGTACGTCCTGTAAAAAAATAAGTATATGTATTCACGGCCACTAGAGGCAGCCAGTTGTGACCGTGATTTGACGACAGCTGCAGTCTACAAAGCTCGCCTGACGTTAGAAAACGAGAGTCAAGCAAAGATACCAGAGACGAAGAAGATCATAGACGAGCTGGTCAGAT
>QQTW01001729.1_pt1 | contig 15530 bp, 15 predicted proteins | sample 1904831 | NCBI WGS metagenome assembly QQTW01 (sample SAMN09435610, study PRJNA476489) | Subsurface metagenome, whole genome shotgun sequencing project. | reverse complement strand
GCACGCACACACGCACACACACACGCACACACACATGCACATTTCCATTCGCGACGTTAAAGAACTTGATGAGGAGCAACTCCTGCAAATCCTCCGCTACCTCGTTCGGCCCTCTCGACCAAAAGACAGCCCAAGGCTGAAAGGTTTATATTTCTTTACCCACACGGAGTTTGAAGGTCGCGTCACCAACCCTGACAAATACCATCCTAGCCAATATCCTGTCTCAGATCCCAACCTGCCTGTTCCCAAAACTTGGGTTAACGGCGGGGGGAGCCTTTTCTCTACGGACGAGATAGCAATGAAAGCATGGATCCAGCTGATCGAAGCCTGCCGAGACCTCATTGCTTTCGATGTTGTCGTCTGCCATCATGCGCCTGGTAGTGATGCCCCACCCGAACTAGCAAGCGTTGCTCTCGGTATCAATGGATGTCACAACTGTCATTCTACTCCCGAAGCCCCCCGAATATTTGGTCAGACGCCGACACATGACTTACCATTGTTATCGCCCCCTCCGCTTTTCGCCTCGACGGTCAAAGCAGCCCAATCTCCCGCGCCGGGGGAGAGCCACAGGTTCTATGCACGGTGCACACAGTGTCTGGACGATCGATGGTGTTATCGTTGTAATGCCTGGTGGTGTGAGAATTGTTGTACGCCACCGGCGAAGGCTGGCGAGCTATCACCGAAGTTGGTCAGTGAATTCAGAATAAATGCGGGTCTTTGTATACAACCATGGCTTGTCCAAGATATATACTCCCGTGTTGAAGCAAGTAGAGATGGATGAACTGAAAGTTGATCTGCATCTGCTGGGGATGTTACTGATTTCTTCCGCGTGGTGATCACAGGCAGTGGTGGCACGTCAGTGCTACGAATGCGGCTGGATATGTGCTGTCTGTACCAGTGCGGCCTTGAAGGGATGTCAAAGGTGCAATGCGAAGTATTGTGTCTTGCACGACGAACCTTGTAGCGCTACAGAGGTGTGTGCTATTCCTTGTACGAAGACTGGCGTTTGCTATACTGAAAGTTCTACAGTGCGATTGGTGTTCATCTAGTGGGCGAAGACGAGGGCGTGAAGATATCTGGTAGCACCTCCATACCTACGTAAGCCGACCCTGAATGTGCATGTTTGACGGGACGTCAGATGATCATCCAGCAAGGACATGCCAGATATTGGATGGATGTCGTGATGGCCTATCAATGGAAATCTTGGAACCTCCAGGAACATGCTTGCAGCCTACGCAGAGGATCCGAAGCTCTCAGGTGATTATGTCTGTCATGCGGGCTACGGGAACTTCTACGATATAATATGTGCTGTCGGGAAGATCTTGCAAAGAACACCATGGTCTAAAGAGAAGCTGACCTATGTTACAGAGCACACCCTGGACTCTGCCATCGCAGAAGGACAGCCAGGAAGGCATGAAAGAAAGGTGTTCTCTTGAAGTAATGCATTGCCCAACGGGCTTTCTCGTTCCTTTCACCTTGGCACTATACACGCTTACGCCTGTTATTGTGCATTGGTGGACATCAAGCTCGCTTGGAGCAGGACTGAAAGCGTACCGAAGCTGATGTGAGAGGATAGATGAAAAGGATGCGAGGACCATGACTGGACAGGTATCAAGGACAGTTCGTAACCATTGAAGATAGTACGCCATCCTGGCATGAAGAGCACTGTCGAGCAGGCCTGTCGATTAATTTGACGACCATCGAATCCCAGAGCCTATTTGACACATTTAGCGCTCCGGCGCTGATCGATGCCGGAGCTGCCAAACTCCTCAACCATTGGTCTGTCCTTTCTTTAATTCTATAGCAGCCTTTCACTTTGACTCCCAGTGCGAAACTTTGGACCTTTGGCATTGTTTCTTCTTCCTCTTATACTATTCATTTTCTTCTCCTGGGCCTCACAATAGCGGTGAATAGGCGATCGCGGCTTAGAGGACTCGTACGAACCCTGTTCAAATGGGATGGCCCCACTACTTCCCTGCTTCTGTGAGAACACCGAGCAAACGTCGTCGTCGTATGACCTGAAGTCGTCTCTGACCGGGCGCTGCTTGAGTATACATCCAGCATCATTTCGGTAGACTTGTCAGTCACCTTCGGGGCGTGGCGTTGGCGGATTTTGTCCGTATGGAGACCGAGAGCCGTATCCAAGTGCCAGGTTTAGTGCCGTCAAGGATGCTCTTGCTCGAATGAATCGCACAGCTGCTATCTCGACCTCGTATCTGCGTCTGTTTCCTTTGAGCCGTCGTCGCTTTTCCGGTTTACCGTTAGAGTACGCAGCGTGGTTCCTCCAGCTAGCATCGGGCGGTGTTTGAGGAGTAAGTGCCATGACAAGCTGGGCATGCCTCTTAGAATCAACAAATGTTCCGCTCCAGCATCCTATAATAGACATCGTCACAAGCTGGTGCTACCTATGGTGTCTGAAGTTTTAGCATTACTTCAGACGTTCACTACATTCAGGCACTTCCAACAAGCAAATAACACTTGGTACTTATAAGACTTTCCTTTGACGCCGGCAACGATATTGGGCATAAGAGGAGAACAGCTTTTTGCTGCAATCAGACAGCTTTCTTTCGGTTATAAGGCCTATATATCAGTGAATCAAACAGGTGCTTCCATCAAGCTTCAAACAGCCGACAAGCACACGAATGGGCAAAAATGAGAGGAACAGTGAAGCGTTCATCTGCCGCTCATCAGAAACCTGGCCAACTGGAGACTGACATGACCCTCCATTCTCATCAGCCTCGTGGTACTGGCAGCGGTCTTGCGTAAAGTCTATTGAAAGAAGAAGAGAGCAGATGAGAACGTGATTAGAACACGAAAACGAGCCGTTCAGGTGCGTCATCGATTAAAATGGACGGTTGTTATCATTGTCGTTGCTTTTCAGCCTCTGGCTGCACAAGTTGATATACTTTTGGGTCCCCTTTGACACGCCGTTCTTCAGGAGACTCCTACAGGTCATTAGAGCAGATTAGTCGACCTTGCGCAAAGAATGCATGTGGCCAGGTTGGAAATGACGCGGATGGTATACCCCAAGCCTATCAAAACCTGTCCTGCATAGATGCGCAAAAGCGCCCGGCAAGTCAGTATATATCTCTCCTTCTCTAGTAGCGATTCACGACTGTCCAGATTCATCACGAGTTGTTTCGTCTTCCCACAATGATCGTTCAAATCCTGATATTCTGTCTACTAACGACCATTGTCGTAGCCGCTAACGAAGTGCCATCTTTTCTCAATGGTCCCTTCAAACCTTTCTCCAAACCCCATCTGGTCGAGGACGACGATCAGCGGTTCAGAGCGCGAACCATTATGAGCGGTACGCAACTGCCTGCTACGCCAGTCCTCATGAACGCCGTCGAGCTAGCTGCTCGATACGGCGAAATGGATTTCCTGAGCACGGTGCACCAACGTCAGGGTATCGTGCTTCCAGGATTTCCGCAAGTCGAGATTGCTGTTCTACCAGCTCCTCCTGCAACAAGAATCGAAGTCCGTGTCATCATATACACTCTATATGCTGTTATTCTCGACATGATCCTTGGCCAAAGGTTCAACGAATGCGAGGTAGAGGTTTTTTGGGATGACCAAGTTAAGGCGTATGTCTACTTTACCGGACCCGCCGACGATTCTCTCAGCGCGAGAGATCATATTAAGAGACGTGCCTCCTCACCTTCGTCGAACAACACCACAGTTGCCCAAGAGCTGACTAATACCACCGCTCCACTTTCTGATGCGTTATTTGACTGGAGGCCCATGTACAAACCCGACGCCAAGAATGTGCGTGTGTACGACGTCTTCCTCCTAGCACTCGGCGCCATCAAAGTCGTTGCCCCGATCCCAGGATCGGAGAAAGTCCTAGGCGCTTTCCACGTGGGCTCCTCAGTCGTTGACGCAAACCTGCAGGTCTTCCTACACAACAGACGCGTTCCCAGACCTAGCCCACCGTTTTTCCGGTATTCCGATGTCTTGGACGCCGTGCGGCGGATCCCGGGGTGGCAATTGGCCAATCATAGGTTCGCGGAAATGTTTTGCTCGATTGAAGTTGCTCGAAGGCCTGTTGGGTCGATCATGATGGACAAGGGAAAGTTTATTCCACCGTTGGGAGGGAATGTATCCACCTCTTGATTTAAGGTGACGGAGATAGGTGATCCAGTGTTGCCACGGCCTGGAAATCTGTTACGATCCCTATGAAGATGATGGTGCGAGACTCATGGATGCTGTCGGAAAAGGGCGAGGAAGGTACATTGACAGTCAAAAACGCTATCAGCGCAGGCTTCTTGCGCCGACGCTCGTTACGATCATGATCTATTCGCACGGCTGAGAATAATCTGTCTTCCAATGTATTGTGAAATGTATGACACCCTGATATATCGACTCTCTGTAACATGCCCCTTAAAGGCAGCCTTTTGTTTATTCACAGCGTTATACGCCATCGACTGGAGCCTTCATCATAAAAGCTTTTTGCAGAATAGGCGACTGCGTCTCTTGAATGCTCACAGCTTCCATTCTCAGCTCAAGCATCGCGACCAGCGCCCAAGTTCATCAGTATACCCGAGAGCCCGATACAATTCACAGACCGTAGGATGACTGATCGCTTGTATTCCCAACACATACGTAATACCGAGATGATTAGCTGTCAGTGTCAATAACACACAAGACAGCGGACTAGAAAGCAGACACAACAAAGGCATGTCGTCGCTGGCAAATCGTAGGCAGAGCCGATTTCCCGGCCACCTCCAGTTACCGTAAGGTTTAAATAACACGGCCAACAGTAGAGTCAGGTCTGAAACGACCCACCACTACTTCATCAGAAGAAACCCACAATTTATCCGTTAAAACCCCCTAGGATCGTTCGCTGTCATTGGCCTGAACTGCATGTCCTATTGCATGTCGAATAAAAGCGTACATAGGGGTTATACAGAGTACATCAACCAAACTTGCGATTACGTCGTTGACGAAAGGACATGCTTGCTGCTGGGAAGATGTAGTAGTAGTAAGGGTTGTTTCGAGAAAACTATACTATTGCCTTCGGAAAGTGCGATTCTTATAGCTTAGTCTTAGGATAGGTAAAGAAAATCAGTGGGTCCGGCGTATAAAGGAAAGAACGACAGCTTTTTATGGAAGCGATGTTCATATTGGCATATGTTGCCCCAGTCTTCTAAAGTGGGTAATAGCATATCATATAATACAGGAACTCACAAAATGCAGTTTAAATGTTGTTATTTCGCCGTTCATAACATGAGCTTCGGTCCATTGGCCTAGTGGTATGGGACGCCTACGTTGAACCAGGGGCATTGCCCCAAGGTACGAAGTAAATCCTCCGCGGCAGGGTTTCGTAGCGACTGACCTGGTTGAGAGCGAGTTCGACTCCCGGCTCAGTCGTGATCTTTTGCCCTTTTTTCGCCCTTTTTCTGACACTTTTGAAGAGTTACGATTATCGTTACACCTAACTACGATTCTGTATAGCTCTTTCTGTGTGCCGATTCGTTGCATGGATTTTATGAACCCTGTGTTTGGAATGGCAGACGCGATATGTTGTTGTGTAATGTTGACCCTGTAAAACTGTTGATTCACGTCACCACCTTTGAATCTTTTTCCACCCTCTACCATACATGTAGTCCATCATCTTTCTATGGTTAAGGCTGTTTCATTAAGTTCGTAACGAAGTACAACCCTGCTGGCCTCGCTGGCCGTTATTTCACGTTATTAAATACAGGGGGGACTCACTTTCTCGGTTAACCCACACATTTTTGGCAAGTCTAAAGGTTCAAGCGCGTCAACTTCGAAGGATATGGGGTACGTTCACCATGAGACATGGAAAGATTATCATTACCGAGGTAGAAGCGACCGTCGATACCCAGGCCATCATCGGTCTGCTTCTCAAGAGCGAAGGAGACTTCAGGATCGCAAGTATCGAGACGAGGAACAAGTCAATGACCGGGTTCGAGAAGGCAGAAGCCTATTGGGACTCAACAGCACCCAGCGACATTATGCTATGGGTGCTTATCCCCTCGTGTATCATGGTCGAGCTACCGGTCCCGACAGTTAAGCTCGTCGAAGAGAGAACCACCACTAACATGCTTGATATTCCATCCTCTTACCAAGCGTCTGATCATGTGTAGAACGAATAGGTGATCCTATTGCAGCACGTAAGGTCAGCCAAGGCATTGATTTGACCACAGGTGGACTCTCGGCGACTTTTCCGACCGGTAAGTCGTGGCTCGTAATAACGTCCTTTTTTGAATTCTCACGCCTGAAATATGCGGTATGAGACAGGCTGATGTCGAAAGAGGTTCAGGACATCACCGATGCCATTCAGGATCAGGAGGAGAACCAGTTGTCCCTGTACTTCCAGCTATCCCACTATCTATGAACGCTAATGGCGCCCATCTACTTCCAGTGATAGAAAAGAGCTCAGGTCAAAGACATCAGCCGGAAGTTGTAAAAGAGCTTGCACCGTGTCAGGGCCATGGTGCAGATGAGCTTACTAATGCTTTCCCGGCGTCCCTTGAAAATCAGCTACATGACTCATGTTCGGCTTACCCAAGCTCCGGAGGAAGCAATGCTGAAGAAGGACAAGTTCAGGACCCAGGTAATGCACAAGAAGAGTCAGGCCAGAAAGCAAGTGTGACACGCCCCCATCAAATGCCGAATGCCAGAGGAATCCTGGAAGAGGTTGCCGCCGCATATCCGTCAACCTCTCGACCATTCCCTGATGCTGATCCTCTTCGGTTACTCCCATTCGAGGTATCTGCGGCGAGAATACGCACTGTCCACCGGCCAAATGCAATGGAAGTCTCTGAAAGACTCGAGGAAGTGAACACCGTGAAGACCAATGGAATTTATGCCCATCAGGTTTTGGAATCAGTGGATCCCGACTTCAAGTCCAATTTCAAAAGCCATATCGCCGTTACCTTAACACGCTCGCAAAAAAGAAATGCACGAACCAATCAGCATCACAGGAGCAAAGCATAGGAAGAGATAGCGGCAAGAAAGGAGATTGAAGCTGGAATTTTAAAAGAGGACATCAAAACGACCAAGAGATTCCGTTCAGGCTTAGATGGCAACCTGGGTCAGATCAAGAAAGCTAGATCAAGCACAAATGCTACCGTGAACAATGATCTCAATACAGGGGCGATAACACCGGCGCCAGTTTTGTCGCCAGATGCAAATGCCGGTATCAACGTCGTGGAGAAGTGTAAAGCGTACGAGCGGGTGATTGTTGGACAAGGTCATGCGTATATGCAAGCTCGATTTAGGCTCACGGCAATGTGGGACAAGCTCGAGGACCCGGAGGTCAAGACAGAGCTCCAGGCAATCTGCGACGGAATGTCTATCTCGAAGAATCTAGCCATGAGAAATTTGCGGGCTTACCCAGCTACTAAATCGCGGCTCGAACGATTTTCGGGGTGGGAGGTCAGCCCAGGATTTACTGAGTACCAGCTGAACGGGACATGCATGACCGTTGACAATCACCGGGACGCCTAAGGCCAGGGGAAGCTGTCCGTTTGTTGTTGTCAGTGTTGTTTGCACGGTTTAGAAGTTTAGAAAGCGTCATAAGACCTCGAGTATGGCTGTGTCTTCTTCTTCTTCTTCTTAGGTGGCTCCCTTTTACGTGATGGGGAGGCAGCATGTGGTATTTCTGGTGGGTAATGTCACAACGGCCGTCCGATAGACTTTACTAGCTTTTTGAAGAAGCCTAACGTTCAGTCAGAGGGTAAAATTGTGCAATTGATGACACTATCGATGTGGTGCACGAGCCCTTAGGGCTGAGTGATGGTCCGAACCTCCAGTTAGTATCAGTCACGCTACGGGGATTTCTCAGAACGGCCGCCTTTTCATCTATCTGGCCGTGGGCATTGACATTTTCCACCGAAATCTCGGACAAATGATGAGCAAGAGATTTCTCTAGTTCTCATTGAGATAACGGCTCTGTCTGCAATCTGCTCGCGACCCTTCTCTTTCCCACATATCTTCGCATGAGATCCTGAAATCGCTCGGCTCCTTGGGGCGATTGTTTAAGTAACTTGATTCTGTTATTGTCCTCGAGAATGACGGCCTACAAGTCCCCGATTATTGTACAGTGCGGTGGGATGGCTTAAATGCGATCGATGAAGCAAGCGGTGAGTGAAAAGGAATGTATACGAAGGTTCTCCCGGCGCGCGTGCTCTGATCTTTGAAGCGAGGAGTGGTTATAATACAAGAGCTGAACCTATAACACTTCTCGGTTGGATGAATTGTGGAAGAGAGTTTGTTACAAGACGTCTTTCGCCAAGATGGCAATCAATAGTATCAAAGTGTAGATCTAGCATAATTCAACAAAACGCTCTTAATATCACCAGATTTAGTAAGGGAATTACCTAAAAGACGAAAGACCTATGATGAGCTTTTTTGCAGCAGTAGGCCTAGAAACTAGGCCTTGCATATTGGTAAGAGTATGAAATATGGAGGCAATATCAATATGGAGGCCAAAATATAAAAATAAATAAAGAAGCAGAAGCTCACGTTGTAGGATCGGAGGCGACTCATCTCAGTGAGATACACTCTTAGAATACTGCCCTGATAGCAACTGTTTATGACCATATTTGAGCCCTCGATGATAAGAAGCAGATATCACGAGTCCGGTAACACGACCCCGGAGGATATAATTCGTACCTTCTGGCCAGCCCTTGATTTAGCTCCACGGATGCGAACCTCAAGGTCAATTGGGTGAAGCCTAAGGTATGTCCTACAAGGTAATTCTTTTTGGATATATGCTATATTTCGTCAGCTTTTTCTCCGTGTCGTGGCACTTCTCTTGCTATCACTTCGCCTTTAGCATCATGTCTCTCAAGCAATAAGATATGCAAAGATGCGGCAATGAACAGACAGGTGATGTAATAATGATCGAATTAATCATTCCATTAGGTATCGATGCTGAAACATAGCTACACGGTCAGCGTTTAGACTAACAGAACACTGAGTATCTCCATTCCCTTCCTCTAGACCTGATTCATTCTACCAAGAGAAATCTATCGAGGTGCCGGTGCCCCGTCTTCCTGCCACGCTGTTCTCTCTTCACCATCTTTGTTGGCGTTCGCGGCGGCAGGCTTTCAAAGCTCCTCCCATAAGTCGCCACCGCATGCGCAATTGCCTTGTCGTTCTGGATGAACGCATCCATATTCAGATTATTCACGTTGTCCCCAGCTTGATGATAGTTGACGTCATACGCCACACCTGCTTGACCTCCGAACAAGGCTTGTTCTTCAGGCGTCTTGATGCCCTCCGCGCCAGTAAAAAGACCACCAGCTGGAATACCTTCGTCGGCAAACGGCGCATAATCTGAACGACCACTGAATTCCTCTGGCACCCACTTGAGACCAGCATCATTGGTGAAATAGTCCTGGAAAAGCTTCTCCGCCTCTCCCGAGCCCGGCGCACCAGCCAGGCCAAAAGCGCTTCCATCACCGTCATAGATGCCGTACTTGTAGTTGGGGGAGGCGATCATGTCAAAGTTGAGGTTGAGGCGGATCTTGGCCTTCTCTGCATCGGAAAGGGAAGCGACGTAAAATGTAGAGCCGAGGAGACCAAATTCCTCGGCTGATACCCACACGAAGCGGATGGCGTTGTTGACACTGTATTTGGCAAGTTGGATGGCGACTTCGAGCAATCCAATGGTGCCAGAACCGTTATCGTTGATTCCAGGGCCCTGGTAGGAGAAGTGTCAGTACTTGCGTTAGTGAGGGGTTCGGTAGAGCCACAACGACATACCTCATCCACAGAGTCCGTATGTGCAGTCAGTACAAGGACATTGTTTGGATCACCTCCTTTCGTTTGGGCAATGACATTATAGCTATCCACGATAATCAGCGCAGCCATTCTAGCTTGAATTCTCACTCTAATCAACTCACGTGGTGCGGTTCTCCCGGATAGAAACGATATTGAGGTCACCCGTAAGTGTCGCGTTTCCAGTAAGCTGGTTCTTCAGTGCCGTACCCCTCGCGAGCGTGATCCCTGCAGTAGGAATCAATGGACCTTCGGGACGTACGGCAGCACCTAAAGTGCCTGCAAATGCTGGCCCATCGACGTTGTCGTAGATGACTGCTGCAACAGCACCTGCGGCACCAGCGCGGGCAGACTTGAGCCCAAACTCGCAGCTGCCACGGGAAATGAGGGCGATCTTGCCGGTCAGAGTGGATGGATAATCGGCCTTGATGCTGTTTTAGTATTCATTGTTCATCTAACTTTAGGAAGAAGACGTACGGCTTCACAGCCAAAATTCGACACCGAGACCAAGGGCTGTGTAAATTTTCCAGAGGGCGAGTATGTGAACAGCCCAGCTTCCTGGTCAACACCATTCACTTTTAGAGTCGCAGTTCCGTCGGTGTACAGCTCAACGAAAGGTTGAAGCTCTACATCGTAGTAGTCACCAAGGGCGGCGATTTGGTCGTAAAGGTAGTTGACCGTCGCATTGTGACCTGGACTACCGAAAACGCGGTTACGCTCAGGGGTAGCATATGCGAAACCTTCGAGAGTCTTTGACTTGGCTAAAAGGTTGGAGCGGAGGAGCACACGGCGGAGTAGATTCTAACCGGGTTTCAGTATGTACAGGGCAATTTGGAGGGACAGGTTATATATACCGATTGCACCAATGGAAGAGCCCTGGATTCAATGGACGTAGGAATTGCGGACGCGAGAGGAGAGAGGGCGAAAAGAGAAACGAGGGATCTGATCTTCATCTTGACAGGAACGCAAAGGCTAGAAGATTGTAATATGACAGTGGTTTGAAGATGAAAGACATGTAGCGAACGAGAAGTGCAGCCTCTTATAGCTGGGAAATCCAAGAAATGTGTACATGACCTCGGATGTACACCTGGAGCACCTCCAGACCTGTCGCGGCAACCGCCACCCAAGCTGGACGTGATCGGGAAGGTACAAGTACCAATCCTTGGACTATCACCAGACCTATCCCCTCTTCTAGCCAGAAGGGCCGTTGGTCATCGGCAGCCGACTTGTACATCTGGCAGGTGTCTGCATAAGCTCTGCATGTTAACACCGCGCTGTCCGAGGATTCGGAAAGGAATGTGGAAGGTGCCAAAAAGTGCCAAGAGCGGAGACGCTGCAATTCAGAGAGTATCACGATAATAAAACTGGAGTGCGCAGGCAGCGTCAATGCAGGGCCAAAGCTTCCATGAGCTTGTCGGTACCGGCCGTATGCAGCATCCCCTCTCCGTGAAGTCTGATAACGGCGCAAAGCATTAAAGAGGCAGGTGCCAAGCAATTGCCAAGCCGACTAGAACCCCATCCTTGTGGTACCTTGCGTGTTGTGGTCCGAGACGATGCCATACCTTCCTTACCTCTCATCTTATTAGTAGGCACCCAAGGTCGAAAGGTTCGCGATGCCATCTCCGGTACATCGGGCATTATGGGAGAAGTGGAGTTGCACCCCTTCGAAAAAACCCGTAGGTGACATATCCGTACTGCGTATCTCCGGTGCAGGACGATCAACGATCTCCTGCCGAGGTACGGCGACTGGGGTTACTGGACGATGAGCCGAAGTCTGGTTACTGGAGAAGATAAGGAAACGTCTCGAGTTCCGCTGTCATGATATCCCGGTCCAAGCCAGGCGAAGCAAAACACCTAGAAGAGTCCAACCTTGCTCGATTTCAATTTCTCGAAGACCTATCACACTGCTCATGTCGATTCCAAGCAGTTCCTGTAAGTGGTATAACGACCACTGAGCTCCCCTAGTGGATCATATGAATGGAAGACATTGACTGTATGCTTCATATACCTAAAGTTGATCTAGGTGGCGGTTAAAGGAATGAGCCACAGGATACATCCAATAGCAAGCTCACCATGAAAATCTCAGAGACAGGAAAGTGATGGAGAAGATGCCTATCAAGCGCCATGATGCCTCTAGGTCGACTTACTGAGGTTCCTGATATGGAGAGTATCTGCTGATGGAATTACAAGCAATGCGATAACCATACGAAATTTTGACAAAGGTACATCTGGGGTCGTTCTCTGAGATATCTATAGATGGACCGGAATCACGAAATAACATTCCAAGAATTGGATCATTCGACGACGAACGTTGCGAAGCTCATGGCAAATGATACTTACAGAGTTAAGTTCCTGGGATGCCCTGGGCTCTGCGTGTGAGAGCTCCTTCTATGCGCCAATAGCTTGCAACGTCGGAATTGTATCTTTAACCATATCTTTGAGAGACCTGAAATTGATGCCTAAGACGTCTTTCGTTCGCGAATTATCGTACTCAAAGTAGCCTGCATGAAGCGAGTCAGCAAGAGCTTCTCTACTGAGTTCGGCATGAAGCCTGGGAAAGGAGCTAGGATCAATGACATGCCTCCTTCGGGGAATTCTCCACCCTTTGTAGAGATCTTGGATGCCACATCTGGCAATTGGTCTCGAATATCGTCGGCAAGCTCTCTATTGCTGTAGTAGCCGGCCGTGACAAGAAAGCGTTGGCCAGCGGCAGCAGGTCGTTCCGCGGCACGAATGTGGGCCAACGCCAGATCCCTAACATCTACCCAAATATAGATACCTGCTGGTGGGATTTCATCTTGCAATTTTCCAAGCATCATATCTCGAATACGCTGGTTCGATGTATTCAATGAGTCAAGAGTTTGCAGTTTAGGGTGGATAGGGCCAAAGACCATGGGAGGGTTAATCTGCAGTGTCTTAGCAGGACCAACGACTTGTGGATGCCAGCAGGGATTCGTACGGTCGATAAGGTAAAATTCGGCTTCTCCTTTTCGACGAATTCCCAAGCAGCTTTTTCAGCAAACGTCTTGGATGCTCGGTAGCCGCTTGGTGGGTCTTGTATTGCCTCCTCTTCCGTGATTGGATCCCAATCCTTTTCACTGTATATGTAGCCAGGTCTGTTACCAAGCTTGGGCGAAAAGACGGCTGCGAAGGAACTAGTTATTATCTTGCAAAGTGTGATTAGCGGATGGTGGGTTGATTCCAGAGGCGGAGACGCCTCACCACTCGCTTGACTGATGGCGCATTATTTTGAATGGCCTTCAATATACCTGTGGTACCAATGATGGCAGGGTCGAGTAGATCTTTCTTCGTATCGGTGACATTAAAGTGAAATGGTGAGGCGGTGTGTATTACCCACTCGAAAGGTGGATCGGATTTGACGGCTTCATCGAAAGCGCCATGTTCGGCGATGTCGGCAACGATCGAAAAGCCCAACTTATCTTCGCCATATTCAGGAAAGGTGTCTCGGAGCATCTGGGCTTTGCTCTCGGACCGGACAGTGGTGACAACGGAGTGTCCTTGGGCGAGGAGAGCCTCGAGGATATGTACGGCAATGAAGCCGGAGCCGCCCGTCAACAGTACACGAGTCATCTGTCTGTCACTAATTGATCTGGTGTTGTAGGGTAATCCTGGTGAAATGAACTGTTTACCATTCGACCTGGGACTGTTTGAATTTGTAGGGTCGCCCTCCCGGCACACCACCTGGTGTACGGATAAGTCCTAACTCCATAAACTCCGGGTGCAACTCCGCCTAGAAAGCTCCCCCCCCCGCAAATCTTCAACATCGTTCTCTATTATCCCACAACGCGATCGTCTAAGAAGGTCGGGCTCGCCGCCGGCAACAGGAGGTAGAAGCGGCTTAGCGAGATATATAGCTCCTCGCGTTAATAGAGGTCTCTCTCTAGTATCCTAGTGAGGTGGTGGAGCTCAGCTTAGTAAAAACGATTCTGTTAGCATTTAACGTCAGAAACAGGATAATCTATAGCCCCTAATTAGCTCTTTTTATTTATGATTAAACCTACTCGAGCCTAGCATACGTAGCTTATACTTGAAGAGGCCAATCAGATAGCAGATAAATAAGTAAACATGCAGTTTTTTAAGAAGGGGTGGAAGGGGGGGGGCCAGGCGGAGTTGCACCCGGAGTTTATGGAGTTAGGGCTTATCCGTAGGGCGAGCCAATGTATGAGCACGAAAGCTGGGGCTGTCCGAATGACGTCAGCAGCCGGCCTTTATGCGACCTTAACTCCGCACCTTTGTTTCTTCAAAAGTTGACATGGCTATTTGTAACACCACTAAGGTTGCATCTGGCAGGCTGATAGTTCTGCTAGTAAAGCAGTTTGCTAGGTTCCAAGATAAACGCTTCTTTGTGCTCAGGCCGAGAACATCGGCATCTGCAGGCCGTGAACGCCCGAATATGCTGCGGGTTTAGGAGACTCCCATCCTTCCAAGAGGTTAGCGTCAGTCAGCTTGAAGACTTCCACTACAAGTGGGCGACAGCAGGCTAGCATATCATCGCTACCCGAATCCTTGCCCCAGCCCCATGCCGAGAGATCTCCCCCTGGGCACGTCGAGAGAGCGCAGAGGAGGTCTATCTCTGCAAAGAATTCAAAGTAGTCTTGGGACGTCGCGGGACAAGGCTCCCTATAATAAAGTCAGTTTGAATCCATCATGGAAGTGCAAAGCACTTGACATGTAATATTGGCCGTCACTGTTCAATCCGGTGACTTGGAAAACATTGAGGACATCATGCACGTCGGATTCAACAAGGCCGAGCGGAAGGATTGCTCGAGTCAAGTTTGAATGGCAGTGAAAATTGAATGCTTTCCCGCTAAGCAATTGATTCACCTGCGTTTGCTTTAGCCTAGCCTCTCCTACGGTCCGCAATTGAACTGACATATGGATCACATCTAGTACCGAGAAGCTGTACAAATCAGCTATCCTGCCACTATTGAGTGAGTGTGGTTGAAAGTATAAACGAACATCATGGACCCTGCCACCAAAATTGTCGTGGTATCCAGCCAGAGTATCGCTGACAATCGTGCACATAGGTCGCAGATAAGGGAGACAGCTCCATAGTCGATCAAAAGTTGTGACGTGGGAGCGATGCAGTTGTCGGGTTCGACTTGCCCAGAAGCGTTCTCTTGGATTGTCGCGTGCCCAGAGGTTCAGGTCTCCGACTTGAGGGCCGTATGGCGTCGATATCCGGCAAATATGGCCACAAGGAACCGAAAAAGCCTTCCCAGATCTGATGGGTATCTCGAAAGACTCGGTCAGCTTTCTGGATGTCGACGACGCGATCTTAGTATAAAAGTCCTTATCCACGTCCAGTGGGGAGCCTTTAGTAGCTTGATATGCAGGAGCTGGAGTTCTGTCCACCATCGCTGAAGAACGAAGGGCCGATGGGTACCGCCGAGTTTCCAGAGCAACTTGAAGTCGTTCAACATAGGGACCGTCATCACCGTCGATAGCCGCACCAAAGGGCCGAATAGCATCAGAAGAAGGCTGTCTTAATTAGCAGCTTATAGTTCGGTCCCACCGTTGGAGAATTGAAGTGGGGCAGGTGTAATGTCTTCATAGATTACCGGGGACAACCACTTCAAACCCCCCCCCCCTCCGTCAGACAGAACGCCTCGGGTGTCGTGCGCATAGCGAACATCGACTAGCTTGCGCTTGAATCTCAGAAATGACGCTCGTCCACTTAAAACATTCGATTCGCGTCTGGGGTTTGCAGATCACCCGTCCGGACTTGCTCTGTGGCTGTGCGCCCAGACATT